>Ga0116142_10000153_pt1 | contig 88852 bp, 82 predicted proteins | sample AD_UKC033_MetaG_FD_89785 | JGI IMG/M metagenome (GOLD analysis project Ga0116142, IMG submission 89785) | Active sludge microbial communities of municipal wastewater-treating anaerobic digesters from USA - AD_UKC033_MetaG | ecosystem: Engineered > Bioreactor > Anaerobic > Digestate | place: USA... | reverse complement strand
GTACATCCGTATGGCTTCTAACTTGAATTCTTTGGTGTATTTTTTCCGCTCTAGCATGATCTTCCTCCTCAACTGATTATATGATCGGCTTAACTTACTGTCCATTTTTTCTGGGGAAGTTCAATCAAGCAAACTCGGTAACAAGGCAAAACTGGCTTTCTTCCTTCTTGTCCTTGTTCTGTTCACCCTGGCAGCTGGCGCACCCTTCGCTACCGGCACTGTCGGCGGGTAACCCGCGATAGATGGTTCTTGTCGTCGCAGTACTGGTTGGAGCAACCGCCGGGCTGTGCAGGGCGAGACTCGGGAAAAGAGCATACAGGGTCTATGATCTTAAATCGACCGCACTGGTCCTGCTGGCGTTCATACCCCAGTTATTCATCTTCTTCCTTCCGTCTACCCGCACACGCATCCCGGACACCACGGCTTCCATCCTCTACATTGGATCACTGGTCCTTTTAATCGTTTTTTCGTTCTTTAATATCCGCAAACCAGGTTTTTGGCCGATCACAGGCGGTTTTCTGCTGAACGCGCTGGTCATACTCCTCAATGGGGGGTGGATGCCGATCAGCCCGGCGACGGTGCAGCGATTGTTACCCGGCACACCGGAAAGCACCTGGAAGATTGGCGAGCGAATCGGTTACAGCAAGGACGTATTACTACCGGTGGAAAACACGCGCCTGTGGTTCCTGAGCGATCGATTTACTCTACCCGCCTGGATCAACTACCAGGTAGCCTTCAGCCTCGGCGATATCTTCATCTTCGTTGGAGTCATCTGGCTGCTCTGGTCATTGGGCGCAGCGAAGAACGAACCTGAATAGGAGAAAAAAATGAGCAACATTTTTCACGATTATCATCATCACGATGAAACCATTCTTCAAAAAGAGCGGGAGTACAGCCGCATACTTACAGCGGCGGTTGTCAATGAAAAGTTCCGCAGATTGCTTTTGACCAATCCCGGAATGGCCATCAGGAACGGATTTGGCGGTGAAGCCTTCCATCTTGGCACTGAAGAAACCCGCAGGATCGCTGCCATCCGCGTTTCAACACTGGCTGAATTCGCCCGCCAGATGAACACCGGCGCATCACGCGCCGCGGTTCCTGTTGAATAATTATTTATAACATACCGGTCACATACAATATTCAGGCGGCTGGTTCAAAAATAGCCCATCAGGGTATGACCCATGGCACAGACGATTGACGGCATAACGCGGTATTACATCCAAAACCAAACGGGAGCCCCGGCAAACGTCCAGGAAAAATGGCACGGCCTTTCAGATCTGAGCCATTACCTGGGGGATCTGGATGACCTGGAGGAGCTTGCCCAAAGAGCCTCCAGGCACATTGCCGAGATCCTGAAGGTCGATCTTTGCCAGGTTATCCTCGTTGACTTGAACGGTCATTATCGCTGCAGCGCGTCATATTCCAGGCTTGGACCGGTGTTGGAAAATGACTCACCTCTGGATCCGGTTGCGGTCGAACGGGTTTGTCAGAAGCTCCTGGATCCTGAAAACAACGCCAGGCTGTTCCTGGGTCAGGAACACCTTTCGGAACTGGAAAGAAACAGCCTTGGTATTAAGAAAGAGGATATTTCCTGGGTGATCCCCATGCGGGTGGAGACAAGCGGCATCGGGGTGCTGATATTGGGGCAGGTTTACACCAGCGAAAACCTGATTCTGATGCCTGATTCTTATTACCTGGTGGACCTGATCGCTGACCAGCTTGCCAACGCGATTTACAGGGCTCAGTGGAACGACCGCATGGAATCGCTTTCCATTGAGACTGTGCTCGTGCTTTCTAAAACGCTCGAGACGCGGGATTTGCACAGCGCGTCACATAGCAAACATATGGCGGCGTTATCCGAGCAGCTGGCTGAACGGTTCGGATTTTCTGTCCGGGATACCCGTGAGTTGTGCTGGGCAGCGCTGCTGCATGACATCGGAAAGATCGGGGTCAAAGATACCATCTTGAAGAAGAAAGGACCGCTTACACAAAAGGAGTGGGCTGTTATGAAAACCCATCCTGAAATTGGCGCACAGATCGTGAGCGGCGTACCCGGGTTGGAAAGGATTGCACCTCTCATCAGCGCGCACCACGAACGCATGGATGGTCAAGGCTACCCGCTGGGTCTGCGAGGGGATGAGATCCCATTAGGCGCGCGCATCCTGGCCGTAACCGATGCCTACACTACCATGACCGACGGCCGGCCGTATCAAAAACGACGGGCACATGCGGAGGCTTTGCAGGAATTAATCAATAACTCGGGAAGTGCCTACGATCCAGAAGTTGTGAAATCATTCATTAATTTATTCGATGGGAAAGGAAATCCGAATTAATCCCTTTCTTGCCTGTGTATAGGCATACCAGTTCTTCGCTAAAGGGGGAAATCATGAAATGGATGGCCGTGGACTTGGGCCATCCATTTTCGTTAATCATTTACCTGATCTTACCTGATGCGCAATTGCCGGCGCAGCTGGGGGATGGCCTGCCTGGCGGCTTCCCGACCGGCTTCGGTGAGCAGCGGCACATCCTTAAAACCCCACGATGAATACTGTGAAACTTTTGGCCTGATGTAGCAATCTGATGCATCTTCATTCGGGAGGGCGGCGCGGGTCTGCATGATGTAAAGCATCGATAACATGATCTCAAAAAGGTTATCCGGTTTCTTGGTTTGCGCTCCACGATGTGACACATCACTCGAAATCACATACTTTGCTCCCATTGATCGCACCTGATCGACAGGCAGATTATCCACGATGCCGCCGTCAACCAGCAGCTGACCGTCGATCTCGACCGGCGAAAATAACCCCGGTATGGCAGCGCTGGCGCGGATCGCCGGCGCGAGCGGACCCTGGTCTAATACCACCTTCGCGCCGGTGTGGATGTCGCAGGCTACAGCGGCGAAAGGGATCTTCAGGTCCTTAAATTCTATGTCACCGATCTTCTTGCGCAGAAATTCTTCCATCGGTTGTGTATCAAATATTGACAGGGAATTTCTGATGGAAAAGCGCAGCAGCGTAGGCCAGTTCATGGTTCTGAAAAGGGTTTCGATCTCGCTCAACGGAATACCCGCGCAATAGGCAGCGCCCACCAGCGCGCCGGCGCTGGTTCCCGCCACCAGGTGCGGCTGGATGCCTTTTTCTTCCAGCACCTGCAGCACACCCACATGCGCTGCCCCAAAAGTAGCGCCGCCGCTCAAAGCCAGCCCGATCTTCCTTTTCGGCAGCAGGCTTATCGCCTGATCAATGAGTCCCCGTAAGTTTTTCATATTGTTATTATATACGCAGGAATATCGTATCCAGTTCAAGTTTCTTGCTTTGATATCGCTACTATTAACTGGTGATAAGGCGGAAAAGTTTGTTGACCAGGCGCGATTGTTCCTCAATTGTGACTTTGTTCACCGCGGCATCAGGCCAGCGCGCCAGGGCTTTTTCAAGCAGTGCTGGACGGATGGTAACCAGTGCAACCAGGAAGCGGCGCGAATCGAGGGCGAAAAAACCTTTCATCAATCCTTCACCACGATAAAACTCGAGCGGACCTAGTTCGTCAACAAAAAGGATGTCACAAGGAACAGCGTCTGCAAGCAGCCGGTTACCCCAATCAAGGGTGCCGCTGTCAAACCGCCAATGCAGACCTGATGGTTCCGGATTCTCCTCGGTAGCAGGCACAGCCAGGCGCTTGCGCAAACCGGTGTTCGCGTCCATCAGGTCAATGGCGGCCTTATTGCCGTTCACCTCAACCGGAGGGCTCAGTACGCCGCGTGTGTGCAAGTTGAGCGTTTTTAATTTTTCCAGCAGCCTGATCAGGGCGGTGGTTTTTCCGCTGCCCTTTTCGGCGCTGAGGATGATAATTTTTGCCATCCCTTTGTCAACCTCCCAGCCGTTCCATCGATTTGACAACACGCATGCCATCAACCCTCACCACCTCTACCGGAGTGCCATATGTGCGGCTCAACGAATCCGCGGTGAACACCTCGTCCATGGAGCCGGTATTCAGAACCTGGCCTGAGCGCATCAGTACCAGCTTATCGGCGATCAGCGCGGCGGCTTCAGGGTCATGGGTGGTAAATACTATTGTTGTACCGGTACTGCGCAGGCGATTCATGATCTGCAGGGTCACATTTCTATTGGAAAGGTCCAGGTGCGAGGTGGGTTCATCCAGTAATAGAACTCTTGGTTTCTGGCACAAAGACCTGGCAAGCAGCACCAGCTGCAATTCTCCGCCGCTCAATGCCGGTATGGGGCGGTTCTCAAGATGGATAAGGCCGACTTCGTTCAAAGAATGGCGGGCGATTTCGGTATCCAGTTTTCCGGGGAGTTCCAACGGACCCAGGTAAGGAGCACGCCCCAGGGTGACATATTCCAGAACAGTGTATTCAAAGGGAATATATTCTGATTGCGGCACCAGTCCAATGTTCTGGCTGAGTTCGTGACGCGAATAATTGCTGATGGGTTTATCCTGCAGCAGGATGGTGCCGGTGAGAGGTGTTTTCAGCCCCAGGAGCAGATGTAGAAGCGTAGTCTTCCCGGCGCCGTTAGGTCCGAGGATGGCGGTTACAGTTTGAGGCGGTATCTCGAATGTCACTTTGTTGACAGCCGCGTTGACCGAAGGGCTGTAGCTAAAGGTGAGCTCGTTAACTTTCAATATCGGGCTGCTCATCTCGCGATCCTCATGGAGCGGGAGGTCATCATTACCAGGAAAATGGCTGCGCCGATGAGCGATGTGATGATCCCCAGCGGGATCTCACCGGTAGTCAGAACCCTGGCGAGGTCGTCGCAGATGATGCCGAAGATCGCGCCTAATGACATGCTCACAGGGATGAAGGCGGCGGCGTTCGCGCCGGCGATGCGACGGGCGACATGTGGGATTATCAATCCAATCCAACCCACAATTCCTGCCACCGAAACTACCACAGCTGTAACCGCCACGCTCGCCGCCAGCAGCAGGGTGCGTTCCCGCCCAACTGCCACGCCCAACGAAAAGGCGGTCTCATCGCTTAAGGAAAGCAGATTAAGGCGCCAGCGCATCAGAAAGATGATGACCAGGCCGATTACGACCACAGGCAGGATGTACCACAGGTCGGTCCAGGTGACCGACCATAAACCACCGAGCAGCCAGAACACGATCTCCGGCAATTGTGAGGTGGGATCCGCCATGTATTTCAAGATCCCCAGCCCCGCGGAGAACAACGCCGAAACCGCGATACCCGAAAGGATCAACCGCAGCACCCACCCCCCAAAGCGGATGCGTCTGGCAATGAAATACGATAGCACCAGGCCAATCACAGCAAAACTTGCAGCGGTTAGCTCCACGACAAGCGGTGAAGTTGAAAGAAAAAGGATGCTCAGCGCCGCGCCAAAGCCCGCTCCCTGTGTGACACCTAAAAAGCCGGGTTCAACCAGCGGGTTGCGGAAGAGCATCTGCATGACACCGCCGGCGGCGGCGAGCGACATGCCCAGCAAAGCCGCTGTGATTAGGCGCGGCAGCCTGAGGTTGTACACCAGGTTCTGTCCGAGCTGGTCGTTGAGCAGAATGGAAAATGGCATGAACAACGGTTTCGGGTACCTGCCAATGAATAGAGATACCAGCAGGATGACCAGCGGAGCCAGGAGCAGCAGGAGCGTGATGAAGGTCTTGTTGGTTTTCAAAGGGTCCAGTTTGGAAGGTGGACGGAAATCCACCCCCGATTAATTAGAAATCGCCTTTTACCAGCGGCAGGATGTACTGCTCGATCGCGGATTCGCTCAAGCCGTAGAAATCCGTGTAGAAGGCGGGAATTTCCTGGTCCATCTTCAACGATTCAAAGCGCTCAGGCTGCAACCTGGTGGCGAGCCATGCCAGACCCAGCGTCCAGCGGGTATCCGGCTGATCCCAGCTCTGAAAGTCCAGCGGGAAGGCATATAGTTTTCCATTCTTCACCGCATCCAATTGCTGCCAGTTCTCGTCCACTTCCAACCGGTCCGCGGCTTCCATGGCCTTGCCGCGGTAATCAATGACGATAATGATTTCCGGGTTCCAGGCTGCGATCTGCTCCAGGGTGATGACCGTCCAGCCTTCGCCCATCACTTCTTTCCAGATTGGTTCGCCGCCAGCCATTTCCACCAGCTGCGTCTGCAGGTAGCTTCCGGTGGGCACACTGAACGCGACCTCTCCGCCTTTGTCGGAGTATTGGATGAGCAGGGTAGAGGGTTTCTCTTCCGCCGGGATGGAACTGGTGATATCTGTGATCTTTGTCCGCGCCTGTTCGTACAGACTCACCAGTTGTTCAGCGCGCTCCGGGTTGCCGAAAACTGCACCCAGCGTGCGGATGTCGTTATTGATGGCTTCAGGAGTTTCAAGATCGAGGTAAATGACCTTTATACCAAGCAGTTCAACCTGGTCGCCCAGTTGTTCTTTAAGATTCGCTTTCATCATCACCAGGTCGGGGTTTACCGGGGCGATCTGCTCCGGGCCGGCATCGGTATCGAGCACGGTCATGCTGCTGGTTTGGGGGAAAGCCGTGTTGATGAAATCCAGACCGGTCTGCGAGCGCAGTTCATACCCGATGATCCTTTGAGGAGCTTCAGGGAAGAGGAAAGCAGCGTCAAGCAGCATGAAGGCGGCCTTACCCACGATCATGATGCGTGAGGGGTATTGATCAAATTCAACCACCCGTCCGAGAGCGTCTGTTACCAGGATTTTTTCAGGGGCAGGCAGTTCCGTTGGAGCTTCAGTTTCAGTAACTGAAGCGGGTTCTGGTGTGAGGGGTTCTTCTAGAACTGGTGACTGTGTCGGTGCTGGTGCAGCGCAGGCTGCCAGCATGCTGGTTAAAAGAAAGAATACCAATATGAATAGTAAGGAGCGTTTCATTGTTCACCTCTTGGGGATGATATTTTGGTTTTATTGTTCTTGAGCCATGTCAACCAATCCACCATGGATTGGACCTGGGAGTAACGGAACCTGTTGGTGAGGGTGGCAAAGTCGACCAGACTTGCTGAAGACTCCTGGCTTTCAGCAAGATTTTGCTGCCAGGAACGGCAAGTCTCAATTTGATTTTCGACCAGTGTATCAAGTTTACCGGGCTCGTATTGTGATACAAAGTACAACTGCAAAAAGAAGTCATGCCGGAAATCGCGCGGGTGCTGCACCGGTGTATGCAGCCAGGAAATGAATTGCTGTTTACCGCCGGGTGTGAGCGAATACTGCGTTCGCGCCGGACGCTGTTCGTTTTCCTGCAGTTTGCCGCTGATCAATCCGCGCTGCGCGAGTTTTGCCAGTTGTGCATACATGTTCGATATCTTCACTCCCCAGATCAATCCAATGCCATCAGGGTCAGCAAATTTCCGGTGCAGCTCATACCCATGGCAGGGTCCTGCTGCAAGGAGGCCGAGCAGTGCATATTTTGAAGAGGTGAGAGAGGGAGTTTGTTTGTTCATTATATGAATATTCAAATATTGAATATGTGTATATTATCACGTTGCGTGGAGTGTGTCAAATAAAAAGGGGTATATAATGGGAGTTACCATAAAACAAAAAGGGAAAGGATAAAAAAATGGCAACTCAAAGTATTGATCTGGCACAACTATTCGGAAGTGTGGTCTCCACACTTGACCAGAATAAGACCGCCTTGAACCAGGCGGATACCTACAATCACAACCATGGTGATAACATGGTCGAGATCTTCGAGGTGGTCACCCAGGCGATGAAGGCAAAAAGCAACGCCTCACCCTCTGAACAACTGGCGTACGCCAGCCAGCTGCTCCAGGCCAAGAGCCAGAGCGGTTCGGCGAAACTGTACGCCCAGGGGCTGCAGGATGCCTCAGCCAAGCTTGGCGGCAAGACAACCGTTACACCCAACAACGCAGTGACCTTGCTGCAGGCTTTGATGGGAACTCAGAAAAAGGTCTCTCCTCAAACCCTGCAATCACAGGCCAGGAAAACCTATGCTCAACAGCCATACAGTCAACAGCAAGGCGGCGACCTGTTGGGTTCGCTGCTTGGAGGACTCACCGGTGCGCAGCAGGCGCCCTCCAGCGCTGGCGCGGGCGGCGACCTGTTGGGTTCACTCCTCGGCGGGCTGACCGGTACGCAGCAGGCTCCCGCGAGCTCAGGTGCAGGCGGCGACCTTCTGGGTTCTCTCCTTGGCGGCCTCACCGGCGCCACCGGTTCAGGAAGCGCGCAATCGGGTAAGATCGACATCGCTAAACTATTGAAAGCCGGTATGGCTTACATGCAGGCCAAGCAGTCCGGCAGCAGTGACATCAACGCCCTGTTGAGCGCGGTAATGGCCGGCAGCCGCATGGGCACCCAGGATTACCGCACCCAATCCGGTACGCTGGTAGCCAACTCCCTGCTTAAAGCATTAGCCCAGATGAGCAGATAATCGGCATAAGAATCAATAGCCCGGTTCCGCCGGGCACCTGGCTCCCGGAAGCACGCCGCTTCCGGGAGTTTTCATCAATTATTAAGCGTTTATAATTGTCCCGATCAAACACACCTGTAATACGGGTAAGTTAACCTGGAGTTTGCATGACATTGCACCAACACACGCCCGTTGAAGCCAGGGAATCCCGCAAGGATCACCTGTGGCGGCAGATCTCCTCGCTGCCTTACTTCCGCGGTTTGCTGAGAGCGGTTGAAGCGCGGTTCTACGAGAACATTGAACTGCCTGCGCCTACGCTTGACCTTGGCTGCGGAGATGGGCACTTCGCCTCGTTGGCCTTCGACCGCAAGATCGAGGTTGGGCTGGACCCGTGGGAAAAACCCCTGCGTGAAGCTGCGGCCCGCGGTGTGTACGAAAAAGTGGTTTTAAGTGAGGGTACGAAAATTCCTTACCCCGATGCGCACTTTGCCAGCGCGGTGAGTAATTCAGTGCTGGAGCACATACCGGAACTTGACCCGGTTCTCAGCGAACTGGCCAGGGTATTGCGCCCCGGCGCCTCGTTCATCTTTTGCGTGCCGAACCAGCGCTTTTTGGGCAGCCTTTCCATCGGGCGGTTTTTTGACCGCATACACCTGGCTCGCCTGGGCGACCTATACCGGCGTTTCTTTGACCGTATTTCCCGCCATCACCATTGTGACGATTTGAGCACCTGGCAGGAACGCCTGGAGCGCGCAGGATTTGAGATCGTTGATTGGTGGGATTACTTCTCTCCGCGTTCGTTGCGTGTTCTTGAATGGGGGCATTACCTGGGACTGCCATCCCTGCTCACACATGTTTTGTTCGGCCGGTGGATAATCGGGCCGTGGAAATGGAGCCTTTACTTTACCCGTTTGATCACATTGAACGCATACAACGAAGCGAGTATACAGAAAAACGGTGTGTATACTTTTTACATCACCAGGAAGAAAAAGGCGGGAATTGATGGTTGAGGAGCCAAGTCTGCTGGATTACCTCAAAGATAGACTGAACCCCCGCCGTCTGCTGAAAGGTGGGGAGGTCCAGCCAACTGGGCCGGCGGAACCGTCGGCAGTACCGGAGGCACCTGCAGCGCAGCGCTCGCGGTTTTTTGCGCTGCCGTGGCGCTCATTACTGGCGCTGGTAACGGCGCTCGCCGGGCAGGGTTTCTTTGAACCGGGAGCGTCTCAACCCAGGCTGGGTATCGGTTTTTATCTGGTCGCCGCAGGATTGCTCGTCGCGGCTTTATTTAAGCGTGAATGGGAGCTGCAGCCTTTGAAACCGGAGGTAAAGCAGCAATTCGCCACGACCATTTACAGAACACCCCTGCTTATTTTCATCCCTCTGCTGGTCATCACTTTCTTCTCCTTCAGCGGTAATCGCTTCACCATTTTCGGCCTGGTGCTCTGGATCTCAACCTTCATCATTGGATTGTGGGCATTCTGGCAGCGCAGGGATGGCGGCTACGATAGGCATCGAGTAAAGAAAAAAGCGGTGGATTTCTTACGGGGGAGAGATATCCATTTTCGTATGAACTGGTGGCATCTGCTTGTGCTGGTGGTTTTCTTCGTCAGCGCCTGGTTTCATCTCAGTCAGCTTAACGCCGTTCCGCTGGAGATGACCAGCGACCATGCTGAAAAGATACTGGATGTCAACGAGGTCTTGAATGGCAATGCATCCATCTTCTTTGCGCGCAACTCAGGCCGTGAACCGCTGCAGTTTTACATAACCGCCGCGCTGGTGAAGTACCTGGGTTTGCCGCTGGATTTCACCACCCTCAAGCTGGGCATGGCGCTGGCGTTTTTAGTCTCCCTCTACTTTGTGTATCGCCTGGGCACGGAATTGGGGTCGCGCTGGACGGGTTTACTGGCCATGCTGCTTGTTGGTTTTGCCTCGTGGGCGAATATCCTGGCGCGTTCGGGCATGCGCCTGGTGCTGACACCGGTCTTCGTAGCGCCGGTGCTCTTCTATCTTCTGCGAGGATTGCGGCTCTCGCGGCGTAATGATCTCCTGCTGGCGGGCGCATTCCTTGGCCTGGGATTGCTGGGGTATTCAGCGTTTCGCGTCGTACCCTTGGTTGTGTTGATGGTGTTCCTGGTGGTCGCACTGTACCGGAAAAAGCAAGGGCAGATGGAAGGATTGGCAGCCGGGCTGGCTGTGTTGATCATTTTTTCGATCGTAGGCGCGCTCCCGATGCTGCGCTTTGCATTTCAATACCCTGAACTCATTGCCATGCGCACGATCACACGCATCACCAGTGTTGAGCAGGCCATCACAGAACCGGTGACCTTAGTGTTCTTGGGCAATTTCTGGAATGCCGTGTTGATGCCGTTCTGGCGTAATGGCTATACCTGGGTCATTTCAGTAACTGACAGACCTGCTCTCGACCTGGTTTCTGCGGCCTTCTATCTGATTGGTGTTGTTATCCTCGTGTTCAGATGCATCAGGCAGGGTGCCTGGCAGCACCTGGTGATTTTGATTTCGATCCCGGTCATGATGCTGCCGTCCATGCTGGCGCTGGCTTTCCCGTCCGAGAACCCGTCGCTCAGCCGCGCTGGCGGCGCGATGATCCCCATCCTGCTCACGGCTGCCATCGCCATGGAAAGTCTTCTTAAGAGCCTGTGGCGGGCAGCGGGAGGTTGGCTCAGCAGGGCGCTGGTGATGCTGTTGGGAGCCGGTTTACTGCTGGTCTCTGCGCAGCAGAATTATGACCTGGTTTTCCGTCAATACCGGCTGCAATATCAGAACGCCACGTGGAACTCCTCGCAGATGGGTGCCATCGCGCGGGATTACATTCATTCAATTGGCGACCCCGAGAGTGTTTACGTGGTGGCGGTGGCGCACTGGGTGGATACGCGCCTGGTGGCGATGAATGCCAGGTACATTGGCAGGGATTACGCCATCTGGCCGGATGACCTGGAACTCACCCTGGAACAGAACGGTGCAAAACTATTTTTCGTAAAGGCGGATGACGCTGTTGGAATGAGCCGTTTATCTGCGCTCTATCCGGATGGTTTCAGCGAATATCACAAGGGATTGGCACCAGGGCGGGATTTCTTTACCTACCTTGTACCGCCGGCGGATAGCGGTAAATTTCTGAAATAACCTAACGTTTTAGATGCACAAAGTATTGATATCTGTCACCGCGGTACAGGATCTTGACATACTCAACCGGTCTGCGATCCTGCGAGAACAGCAAGCGCTCGTTGAGCAGCAGCGGAGCGCCGGTGGCGACCTCCAGCAGTGCGGCTTCTTCAGGGGTGGCGATAGTGACTTCAAGCGTTTCATCCGCCTCGGTGGGAATGATGTGAAATTTCTCATTCAGGATGCGGTAAAGTGACCCGGTTGCTTCCATTTCCTGCTGCGTGATCTCCTGGCCGGGAGCCAGTGCCAGGTAGGAGGTCTGCAACCCGATGGGTGTGCCATCTCCCAGGCGCACGCGTTCAATACGGTACACCGTGCTGCCAAGGGGAAGCTCCAGGCGCTGCAGCACCCGCGGCGGCGGCTCAACCCGCTCAAGGCTGCGGATGATCTGCCCCGGTTTCATGCCGCGTTTTACCAGGTCTTCTGAGAAGCTGGTCAGGTCCATCCAGCCTTTTTGCAGTTTCTGCGGCGAAACGAAGGTGCCGCGCCCGTGTTCGCGGTAAAGGTACCCCTGCTGCACCAGCGAATCAATGGCTTCACGGATGGTTGTGCGGCTGATGTTGTAAAGCACCTCCAGCTGACGCTCAGAAGGAATGGGGGAGCGCGGCGCCCATTCGCCATCTTCTATCTTTTGACGTAAAATAGAAGCGAGTTGAAAGTATTTGGGTACCGCGGTAAACGGATCGATGGTTCTTGACATTTGTTTTTAAAGTGGTATGATTAATTTAATTGGTAATGTGGTCACTACCAGTTACATTATCCGACATTTTTATGAAGAAGTCAAGTGTGGAGTATCAGGATCCATGAGCCAGGTCTCAGAAAATGACATCCACGAAATCGTAAAAAAGGTAGTGCGCCAGACGCTGGGCTCAGCTACCGCTGTAATACCTTCCCAGACCGAAACCGTAAAAGTATCCTCACCAGTTCCTGAAGTGAACAATTCACCGGTTCCTGCCGCGGTTGAACACCGCAGGGTGGCGATCGGTACTGATCATGGTGGTGTGGAATTAAAGAAGATCCTCATCAGGGAACTACAAGAAGCGGGTTATGAAGTGATGGATTGCGGCACCAACACGACCGACCCGGTGGATTACCCGGATATCGCGCTGGCGGTGGCTACGCTGGTAGCCCAGGGCAAGGCTTGGCGCGGGGTGGTGATCGACGGCGCTGGTATTGGTTCGTGCATGGCAGCCAATAAAGTGCCCGGGGTGCGGGCGGCCTTATGCTATGATTATGCTACCGCGGTTAATAGCCGCGAACACAACGACGCCAACGTGCTCACGCTGGGCGCCGGACTCATCGGCGTTAATCTTGCCAAACAGGTGCTCAAGACCTGGCTGGCTACGGAATTCGGTGGCGGCAGGCACGCCAAGCGTGTAGATAAGATCATGGAAATTGAGAAGAAGTATCTCGATGGCGGGAAGGTAACATGACACCTGACATGAAAACTGTTGAAACCCTGGTGGAGATCATCACCCGTGAGGTGCTGCTGGCGATGCTTGAGCAGGAGGAAAAATCAAAGAACCCTCCGGGTGCCACCTGTGTGGTGGAGGTGGCCAACGGGGTAAAGGTGAAAACCTGTTTTGATAACGCCGGGCACGTGGTCAGCGCCGGGGCGGAACGGCTCACCTCGACCGTTGGTGTGATCCCTGAAGACCATTCACTGGCGGGGATGATCGATCATACACTACTTAAGCCGGATGCCACCAGCGATAAGATCGCCCAGTTGTGCTTTGAAGCCAGGAAGTATCATTTCGCTTCCGTTTGCGTCAATCCCACACACGTGAAATTATGCTCCGACCTGCTCAAAGGTTCTGATGTGAAGGTATGCACGGTCATCGGTTTTCCCCTGGGCGCGACCTCACCGGAGGTCAAGGTTTTTGAAACGCGCAACGCGCTGGAAAACGGCGCTACTGAGATCGACATGGTGCTCAATATTGGCGCGCTCAAGGCCGGGGAGACCGACCTGGTTGCCAGGGACATCCGCGGCGTGGTGGAAGTGGCGCACGCAGCCAAAGCGCTGGTGAAGGTGATCATCGAAACCGCGCTGCTCAGCGATGAAGAAAAGGTGGTCGCCTGCCTGCTGGCCAAAGAGGCCGGCGCGGATTATGTAAAAACCTCGACCGGGTTCTCAGGCGGAGGCGCCACCGTTCACGATATCGCGCTGATGCGCCGCACGGTCGGTCCGACCCTGGGAGTCAAAGCTTCAGGGGGCATCCATACCCATGAAGAAGCTGAAGCGCTGGTGGCAGCAGGTGCCACCCGTATTGGCGCCAGCGCCGGGGTGAAGATCATCCGCGCCGACCAGGCCGCGGCCGCGACCCTGCCGGCTGCGCCTCAGGCAAAGGCTTATTAGGAGGAATTTATGCTCATCGCCAAAGTGATCGGGACTACCGTCTCGACTGTGAAAGATGAAAAACTTACCGGGCGCAAGCTCCTCGTTGTGCGCCAGACTGACGAATATGGCGAAGCCGTCGGCAAGCCCTTTGTGGCCATAGACACGGTTGACGCCGGAGTGGGCGACCTGGTGCTCACCGCTGCAGGCTCAAGCGCCCGGCAGACCTCGATCACCAAAGATACCCCCGTTGACGCGGTGATTATGGCCATGATCGATTCTCTGGAAGTGGATGGAAAGGTAACTTTCCGCAAGAGTTAAGGGCAAAATGCCGGATTTAGACCAGGACCTTCTCTCAATTCAAGAAGCGCGTACCCTAGCCAGCCGGGCGTTCGATGCCTGGAAGGTATGGGCGAAAGCCTCGCAGCAGGACGTGGACTGCGTCTGCGCCGCCATGGCAGCCGCTGCTTTCAACGCCGCCGACCGCCTGGGTCAAATGGCGCACGAAGAGACCGGTTACGGTACCCCTGCCCACAAACGCCTGAAGAATGAATTCGCGGCGAAGAATGTGTGGGATAGCATTAAAGATATCAAGACCGCCGGGGTGATCCACCATGACCCTGAGAAACGTATCTACCAGATCGCCTGGCCGATGGGTGTAGTTGCCGGGCTTACCCCCAGCACCAACCCCACCTCAACAGTGATCTACAAGATTCTTATTGCGGTCAAGGCGCGTGATGCCATCGTCATCGCCCCGCACCCCTCTGCGGCACGCTGCAGTTACGAAGCGGCGGTGTTGATGGCGAAGGCGGCTGAAGAGAACGGCGCTCCGCCGGGGTTGGTCTCCTGTATGCAGCATGTCAGCCTGGCGGGTACACAGGAGTTGATGGGACATAAATATGTAGCGCTCATCCTGGCCACCGGCGGCACCCCCATGGTGCGCGCCGCGCACTCCACCGGCAAGCCGGCGTACGGCGTGGGGCCGGGCAATGTACCCGCCTACGTGGACCGGTCAGCTGACCTGGAGAAAGCCGCGCGCTACATCACCGCCAGCAAAGCCTTTGATTGTTCCACCATCTGCGCCACGGAGCAGGCGGTGGTGGTGGATAGACCGGTTGCGCGCAGTTTACAACGATTAATGGAACAGGAAGGTGCGTATTTTACCGATGAAGCGCAGACCAGCCTGTTGCGGAAGCTGCTCTTTACCTCAGAGGGTGCTATGGTCACCTCGACCGTGGGCAAACCAGCGCAGTACCTGGCGGCGCTGGCAGGTTTTGACGTACCGCCGGGCACCCGGGTGTTGGTGACGCAACTGAGCCGCGTGGGAAAAGAGGAACCGCTTTCACGTGAAAAACTCACCACTGTTCTTGGCTGGTACGAAGCCGATGGCTGGGAAGCCGGCTGTGAGCGTTGCATTGAACTGATTCAGTTCGGCGGGCGCGGTCACAGCCTGGTGATCCACGCCACGGATGAAAAGGTCATCATGGCGTTCGGTCTCGAGAAGCCGGTTTTCCGCATCGCGGTGAACACCATGGCCACACTGGGTGCCATCGGGTTGACCACCGGGGTGTTTCCCTCCTTAACCCTCGGGGCTGGCGGGGTTGGAGGTTCGATCACGGGTGATAACGTGACCACATATCACCTGTTCAATGTGAAACGACTCGCCTATGAAATAACATCACCTCCGCCTGCCGCGCTCGCCGCGGGTCCGGCTCTACAGGGAGCTGGTGTGCACGAGATCGAACAGGTGGTGCGGAGTGTTGTGCAGGAAATTTTGACATTGAAACCCTAAAATCGGATAGAGAAAGGATGTAGAAATGGCATTAGATACAGCATTGATCGCGTTGGGAATGGTTGAGACCAAGGGGCTTGTCGGCGCAGTGGAAGCGGCCGATGCCATGGTCAAGGCGGCGAATGTCGTCCTCATCGGCTCAGAGTATGTTGGCGGCGGGTATGTTACCGTGATGGTGCGCGGGGACGTAGGCGCGGTGAAAGCCGCCACTGATGCCGGCGCAGCGGCAGCCAAGCGTGTGGGCGAATTGGTTTCGGTGCATGTCATTCCACGCCCTCATCAGGATGTTGAAATGATCCTGCCGCAGAGCAGCAAGGGCAGCATCGGCGGGCGCGGATCTGAAGCCAAGAAGTAAGCCGGGCTTCGAACTGTGACGGCCTTAGGCTGGCAGACCGCGGGAGCTGACCCGGAGGGCTGGCTTTCACGCGCGGAGGAGGTCATCCACCTCAACCCGGATGGCAGCGCTCCTACTTTAACCTCACCCCCTGAAGGTGTGCTGCGGGTGGGTGTTGACCTGGGAACGGCCTACACCGTGCTGGTGGTGCTTGATGAGTTTGGTACTCCACTCGCCGGTGAGTATCAGTTCGCGCAAGTGGTGCGCGACGGCCTGGTGGTGGATTACTTCGGCGCGGTAAACCTGCTGCGAGCACTGAAAGACAAAGCCGAGCAGCGCCTGGGCAGGCAGCTCACGCGGGCAGTGAGCGCTTACCCACCCGGGGTACCGCGTGCCGAGGTGCGCGCCACCGCTAACGTGGTGGAGGCAGCCGGTATGATCTGTGAAAAACTGGTGCCGGAACCGGAAGCAGCCAACCAGGTGTTGGGGATCCGCGACGGTGTGGTTGTGGATGTCGGCGGGGGGACGACAGGCATCGCTGTGCTGGAAAACGGCAAAGTGATCTACACGGCGGATGAGGCGACCGGCGGGACGCATTTTTCACTGGTCATCGCCGGGGCGACCGGGTTGAGCTTCGAACAGGCGGAGGAATTGAAAAAGACCTCGTCTGAACAGGCCAGGCTATTCCCGCTGGTGCGCCCGGTGATGGAAAAGGTCGGCACCATCATAACGCAGCACATTCGCGGCAGCAGCCCGGCGTCCATCACCCTGGTGGGCGGAACAGCCCTCTTCCCCGGCATGGCTGAGGTGGTGCAGGAGGTCACGGGCATTCCAACCCGGGTGCCGGCGCGCCCGATGTTCATCACCCCGTTAGGAATCGCACTTTCGGATACCGGTATTTGATCCAAGGAGGCAGGATGGCAGAGGATTTCTCATTACGTTGTTATTGCTTTATTGACCGCATGCAGGCGCAGTACGCCGCTTTTGTGGGTACCATTACCCAGGGCGACCTGCCGGTGGAGGGCATGGCAGCTCTTTATGTTGAAATGGCGCCCGGCAACGAGGTTTTCCGCGTGGTGGATATCGCGGTAAAGGCTACTGAAGCCAAGCCTGGCGCGCAGATCGTGGAACGCGAATTCGGGATGTTCGAGGTGCACTCGCTCAACCAGGCGGCTGTGATCGAAACCGGCCAGGTGGTTCTGGACAGATTGGGACTTAAGAAGGAAGACCGCATCAAACCCGAGGTGGTCTCCACGCAGGTGATCACCCACATCGACCCTTACCAATCGCAGCTCATCAACCGCTTCAGGCGCGGCAGTATGCTGGTACCCGGTGAAACGATGCTGGTGCTGGAGTGTGCTCCGGCTGCTTACATTAACTATGCAGTCAATGAAGCCGAGAAGAGAGCCAATATTAAGATCATACATGTTTCCTCGGTAGGCAGGTTTGGCAGGATGTGGCTCAGCGGCAGCGAGGCTGAGATCATCAATGCCCGTAACGCCGCCACCAGCGCGCTTGAAAGCCTTGAAGGTATTAAAGGGTAGGTTGCATTAAAGAACAGCAGGAGCAGGATATGCCGAAAATATTTTTCACAGAACGTGATATCGAGGAGATGGCTGCCCGCGGTGAAATGACGCTGGAGGTCACTGAAGATGTTGTGCTGACGGAACTGGCGTATGAGAAAGCTGAACGCCTGGGCATACGGCTGCACCAGGTTCACCAGCTGCCCCCCGCCGCGCCGGTGCGGCCTTACCTCTCGCAGCCGGTAAGGGCGTGCCCGGAATGCAGTTCGCCACCGCAATCTGATGAAACTGAACTAAGGAGGCGCATCCGCGATGCCGTGACCGCCAAGCTGGGTACACAGGTGGATGCTGCGCTGCTGGAAACCATCATCACCCGGGTTTTGAACAACGTGGGGATGAAGTAAGCCATGCTTTTTGGGCGCGTCCATGGCACGGCTGTTTGCACGGTTAAGATCCCTGGAACGGAGGGATTGAAACTACTGGTTGTGCAACCGCTCAACCGCAAGCTCGAGCCGCTTGGAATTTTGCAGGTCGCGGTGGATGTGGTGCAGGCCGGACCCGGAGACCTGTGCGTGATGGTACGTTCACGTGAAGCCGCGCTGGCCATGCCCGAGATCAAGTTTGTTCCGGTGGACCTGGCCCTGGTGGGTATTGTGGACGAGCTCAAGGTGATGCCAGAAGGCACCCATGACCTGGTAATGAAGAAAGGTACAACCGGTTACTCATAGGCAGCTTATGATCCTGGCAAAAGTCGTTGGCACTGTTGTTACCACCATCAGCCACCCGTATTACAAGAACCGCAAGTTGCTGGTGGTGCAGCCGCTGGTTACACCAGGGGAAAGTACAGAAGAGGATTTTATCGCAGTTGATAATACCCACGCGGGTATTGGAGACACGGTGCTGATTAACCGTGAGGGTAACGGCGCCCGGCAGGTGCTCAATAACCCCGATGCCTGTATCATCTCTGTGATCGTGGGTATCGTGGATTCTGTAACGATCGCCTGATCATTATTCCGAATTCAACAGGAGAATCAAGATGCAAGTGCTGATCGTCGGCGGCACCGGTCTGCTGGGATACCACGCAACAAACGAATTGCTCACACACGGGCACAACGTCAGCCTTCTGGCGCTGCCGCCGCTACCGGCAGCGGGACTGTTCCCGCAAGGTGTCCACATCCTGCTGCAGGATCTCAACGCGATGGGTGATAGAGATTTGATCGATCTGATGGATGGCATTGACGCGGTGGTCTTCGCCGCCGGGGTTGATGACCGCGTTACCCCCAAAGCGCCGGCTTATCCTTTTTTCTATAAACACAACGTTGAAACGACCCGGCGAATCGCCGGGATCTGCCGCCAGGCTGGGGTGAAGCGTTTTATCATCCTGGGGTCTTATTTTGCTTATTTTAACCGCCTGTGGCCTCACATGGAACTGACCCGGCACCACCCTTACATCCGCAGCCGGGTGGAGCAGACGCGCGCAGCACAGGAAGCCGGTACGGATGAATTGGCGGTGATCACCCTGGAACTGCCTTACATATTCGGCACCATGCCGGGCAGGATACCGCTGTGGAAACCCTTGATCAAGTATGCTGCCGCGCGCATGCCGCTCTTCTACCCGCACGGCGGCACCACCTGCGTTACCGTCCGGCAGGTTGCCCAGGCCATTGTCGGCTCTGTGGAAAAGGGGGAACCCGGCGCGTGTTACCCGATTGGCGGAGAAAACCTCACGTGGGTGCAGCTGCTCAGCCGTATCACCCGCCTGGCCGGACGCGAGAAGCGCGTTATCCCCCTGCCCGATTGGTTGCTAAGAGCGGGAGCCGGGATCCTTAAAGGCGTGCACCGCCTGCAAGGGCGTGAAAGCGGCCTGGACCCTGTGCAATTCATCAGCCTGCAGACAGCAAATACCTTCATTGATCCCGCAACATCACAGGCGGTATTGGGGTACGAACCAGGTGGATTGGATGCAGCTCTACTTGAGACCATCAATGTGTGCTTAAAATAAACAGGATCCCGGAGGGATCCTGTTCGTTCAGTGATTCGTTATGCTATTTCTTGTAAGTGTCCGCCAGGTACTGCACTAAAATACTTTTTTCTTCCTCGCTGAGGTTAGCTCCCTTGCCGATCATGCGCGTGACGATCGCGTCCCATTCTTCAAACGTACCGATTTTATTGGTCGTCCTTGAAAGCGCGTGGCAGCTGATGCAGCGGGTTTCCAGTAATTCCTGTCCGTCGATGGTGGGGGCAGCGGGAGGGGGTTGTTGAAGCGACGGTGCATCAGTTTGTGCGACCGGTGCTTCGGTATCAGTAACAGGAGCTTCTGTCGGCAGGTTCGTGGCTGCCCCGGCGGGCTCCTCGACGATCACTGTCGCCACAGGTGTTTCAACCTTTGTGCAGGCGGTTAGCAAAAACAGAAGGATGACCGTTAAAAATAAGGGAATAAATCTCTTTTTCATCCCTTACTCCGTTGAATCATCGATCGGCTTGCGGATGGTAATGGTAAAAGCGAGGAGGATCACACCCAACGAGACGGGGATGTACCAGAGCGCTGAATAAGTTTCCACAAACGCCGCGTCCTGAACGATCTGCCAGGTGATTATGTAAAACTCGTTGTATGCCAGGAGCCCGACCAGCATCAACAGGACAGAAATTACTACCAGGAACCAACTGCGAACGGTATAAGGCGGTGTGCCTTTTGGCTGCTGCGGCAGCGGTGAACCCTTTGACCTGCCTTTAACCTTACGCCGCTTGAGCGCCAGTTCGCGTTCAAAACGTTTTTTCTGCCCCCTGAGCATGGCGATGCGCAGGTAAAAAATTACGATGGCGACAATGACGACGATCAGTTCCGTCGATATTCTGTTCATTTCTTCCGCTCCAATCTGTTCTTGATGATCCTTTTAAAGTCCTGCTTGGTAGGTGCGAGACCAATGCCCCGTTCGTGATAATTCCCCTTGGGTGTCACCTCGCCGAAGCTGGTGCGATGCGGCTGGTCAACATCATCCTTGCGCAGCAGTACGAACATATTTGAATTGTAGAACCTGACAAAAGAAAAACGGCGTTCCGGCCTGGGAATGAGACCGATGAAATAAGCGTCGCCATCTTCCCTGGGGGAGGGCAGGGTGATGGTGATCAATTGTGTTTTCGCGTTTATTTCCTCCTTGTCAACCGCCAGACCTGCCGCGGAGACGCGTTTGCCTTCCGGTAATTTATCGCCCATGTGATCCCAATAAAATTTGAGGAACTTCACCCCGTCTTTGTCTATGAATTTTACAAAACCATCGGTCTGGCTGTGAAAAAGGGCAGGCATCGCCTCGAACACGAAATTCCATTGATGACTTTTTTTAATGTCCATGTCAATTATCCTTTTGTGGCGTGATTGCCATTTGCCCGGCTGCGTTGTTCTGAATGATAGAAGTGGTGGATGAATACGGCAAATGTTGTGGCAGGTCTTTTGAGCAGCATGTTCAGGACGTTCGGGTTGCCAGGCAGCCCATGATTTTCGTAATATTCGAACATCTTCAGGAGCGTGCTGATTGAGCGTTCATCCATCCCGGAACCGCGGACATTCGCTTCCCATTGTGCCCTGTCAAGAACTTCCGCCCTCACGGATGTTGCGAGTTCGTTGGAGAGGATCGTTGCCACCTCGTCCTGGCTGAGGGCTTCCGGGCCGGCAAGTTCATAAATCGCGTTGGAATGGTCCAATTGTGTTAACACTACTTCAGCGGCCGCGGCAACATCCGCAAGATCTACAATGCTGATGCGGGCTGAAGTGGCGTAGGGCACGGCGTAAATACCCTCATCGGTAATCGCGGTCCAGTTCGCCAGGATGTTTTGCATGTAGGCACAGGGCTGCAGGATGGTGAAATCCAGTCCTGATTTGAACAGTTCTTCCTCCATGCGCATCTTCTGCCAGTGATGCGGCATCTCTTCTACCTGTGGATGCAGCACGGAATGGTAAACAAAGCGCTTGACACCGTTTTCTTTTGCCAGCGTGATTAGGGATCGGCCGATTTCAAGTTCATCGGGTGCCATGTTGGGGCAGATGTAATAGATCTTTTTGATGCCTTCCAGTGCTTTTGCCAGTGCCTGTGTGTCACGCAGATCTGCGATGGCGACTTCGGTGCTGCCCAGGTTGCGGATCTCCTGCGCCTGCCTTTCATTCCGCACCAGGCTGCGCACGCGCACACCGTGAGGAACCAACGTGTTCAGTATTGCTTTACCGGTTTTTCCGGCGGCGCCAGTGAGTAAGATCAAAAGTTATCTCTTTTCTGTTTTGAATTAACGTCACCTGATTATAATCGATGATGAAAAGAAAACTCCCCGATTTTTGACGTCGGGGAGTCATGTTTCTTGTTACCCTGCGGTTGAGAAAACTACTGCAGGACGTCTGTGGCTCTTACCTGGGGTGGTTTGAAGGCCACAAAGAGCAGGTTGACCAGGATGCCGAAGACCGCAGCGGCTGCGATCGCAGGCCAGCCGAAGGGGAAGACACCCTTGAGCAGCGGGATAGGCAGATTGCCGCCGTAGCCAATGTTGCCGCCAATACCGACAACCAGGATGAGGGCGACGATGGCCAGTTTACCGGGATCGAAGAGGTCAACTTTCTCAGCCATCATCAGGGCGATGCCCTGAACGCCGATGACACCGTACAGGTAGATGGCGAGGCCGCCGGTGACCGCGGTTGGGATGCTGTAGATCACATCGCGCAGCGGGCCGATGAAGCCGAGGATCACGGCGATGGCGCCGGCGGTGATGAGGGCCGGGCCGGAGTAGTTGCGGGTGATCACCATCAGCGAGTTGTTCTCGCCGTAGTTGGTGCCGGCGGTGGACCCGAAGAGACCGTTCACCAGGTCGTTCAACCCATCGAGCATCAGGTTGAGGCCGATGTGCTTGGCAAGGTAAGGTTTCTCGCGTCCCTGCTCTTCAGCCAGGTGGTCAACATACAGGCTGATCTGGTAGAGGTGGGCGGTGGATTCGGGGATGGTCGCGATCGCCATGACGCCAATACCGATCATCGCAGTTGCTGTGAGGGCGTTATTGAAGACCGGGAACACAATCTTTGGAATCGTGATCCAGCCGCTGGAGCCGATGGATGAGAAATCTACCAGTCCAATGGGGATGGCGACGATGTAACCGAAGATCATGGCCAGGAGGATGGGGAGCATGCCGATGAAGCCCTTACCCTGCAGGTAAACGGAGAAGACCACCGCAGCCAGGAAGGTGAGAGCCGCAGCCAACCACCATTTGAGGGTCGGGGGCATGTTGGCTTCAACACCGCAGCAGGTGCCGGAGGCCATGGTCAGGGCGGTATAGGCGAGGCCGATACCGATGATGATGGCTACCGAACCGGTGATCTCGGCGGGCAGGATCTTATCGAGACCCTTCTTGCCGCCGGTCACACGGATGAGCAGACCGATGAGGATGTTGAGGATGCCGGTGACGATGAAGCCGGCTGTGACAACCGAAATTGTCTCGGGTTTGGCAGGAGCGCCAAAGCCCAGGCCGGGTTCCAACACGGCGACGATAGATGATACCGCGGCGATGTAGCTGAAGCTTGAGCCGTAGTACAGGGGAATATAGGTATTGATCGCAAATTTGGACCCAAGTAGTGCGACGACGGTGCCCAGACCAGTGATGGTCAGCACAGTGGATACATCAAAGTTCATGAGCAGGGCGCACAACACGGTGGCCGGGAACATGGTCAGCACGTGCTGAAAACCGAGCAATAACATCCTGCCAAATGGCGGGGTATCCTGTGGTAGGTAACCCAGCACTTTTGAAGTAGTTGCCATAGGTTTTTTCCTTCTTTCCTTTGATTAAATGGATTTCTTCGATCAATTACTACTTGCCTGGTTTGAGCTCAAAACGAAAAAGACAGAATAATAGGTTTTTTGCTCGCACCTATAACGCTAATACGCTCTCCGATACGCACCTCCTTTATTCAGTTATCTTTTACCATCTTGTGTGGAACTACATAAGTTAATAATACAACATTTTGTCAAGATGGGTGGCGGGGAGAATTGCTTCTCCCCACCGAGATATATGCAATTTACTTGCCAAGTAACAATGCAAGTACGAGCAGCACTAAGGCTACAGGAACAACATAGACCAGCATGCGGAATTCGGCGACTTCCATGAATTTCTTCTTGCCTTCTTCGACTTCCGGTTCTGTTCCTTGTGTTTCTTTCAACTCTTCTGCCATCTTTCCTCCAAAATCTTATCAAGTTTTTCAAACACAGTCTTGAACATGGATTTCGCGACGCTGTCGATCATCCGCTGCCCAACACTGGCAAGAGTACCACCTATATTGGCCTCACCTGTGTACTTCAACAGGGTGGTTTCGTTACCGAGGTCTTCAAACTTCACATACCCAACCCCTTTAACAAAACCTGCTCCGCCTTTACCCTCAATAATGAGAGTGACACTTTCAGGGGGAACCTCATCGGTGAGGGTGAGATTTCCGGAGAAATTGGCAGAAACCGGACCAACCCGAATGCCCAACACGGCTTCGTAATGGGATTCGTCGATCTTGATCATCTTCTGCATACCGGGAACAGCTTTTCCCAGCGCGTCAGGATCATTGAACATCTCGTACACGACTTCACGCGGCGCTTTAAATGTATGCTCGCCTTCTACTTTCATAACACACTTCCTCCTATTAAGTTTCGCTGCGGATTCAGGTATTGGTTAATTTTACACCTGAATTATTCGCCCTCAGCTTTTTTAAGATACGAGAAGATCACGCTCGGAGAAAGGTTGGATTCAAGGAGCTCCAGCTTTTTATCGTAGAACGCGTCTTCGAACGCCTGGGCAAAGGCTGGCGGGGGCGGCAGCGCCCCGGCCTCTCCCACACCCTTTATTCCCAGCGGGTTCAACGGGCTGGGGGTGTGCAGGTGCCCCATTTCGATTTTCTTCGGCATGTCGCTTGCCAGCGGCATCAGGTAATCCATGAAGGAGGCGGTCACCATCTGCCCGTTTTCATCGTAAACCATCTTCTCATAAAAAGCATTGCCGATGCCCATGGATACGCCGCCCTGCAGCTGACCTTCCAGCAGCAGCGGGTTGATCACGGTACCGCAGTCGTGCACCAGCACGAAGCGCTCGATGGTGGGTTTGCAGGTATCAGGGTCGATATCCAGAATGACCGCGCAGGCGCCCGAACCGGTGGCTCCGTGAGGAGGACCGTAGTAGGCGGTGGCTTCAAGACCGGGTTCCACGCCGGGTTCAACCACACCGCGCATGGGGTTGGCCATTGAAGCCAGGGTGCCCAGGGGAATGGAGGACTCGGGTTTACCGATAACGCAAACGCTGCCTTCGCATAGATCCACCTGGTCTTCGGGAACGCCCAGCGCTTTGCTGGCGGTGGCGAAGATCTTGGCGCGCACCTTCTGGCTGGCCAGGTGTGTGGCTGTACCCACCAGGGTGGCGCCACGGCTGGCAAATGTGCCGGCACCCCAGGCGAAGTGCAGTGTATCACCAGTGATGACCTTCACATCTTCCACCTTCACGTTCAGCGCGTCAGCCACGATCTGGGCGAAGACGGTGAAGTGCCCCTGTCCCTGTGAACTGTAACCGGTGGCGAGGGTGACCTTGCCGTTGGTGCTCACGGTCAGTTTTACACCTTCGTACGGTCCAACAGCTGTTCCTTCTGTGAATGCCACCACGCCAATGCCCAGCCGTTTACCTTCTTTGCGGGCTTTGGGTTGTATCTCTTTGCGGAACTTGTCGTATTCGACCATGTCGAGGCACATCTTCATATTCCCCAGGTAATCTCCGCTGTCGAGCACACCTTCAACGAAGTCCTGACCGATGATGCCGGTCTTGAGCGGAAACTCCTCGGGTTTGAGCAGGTTTTTGAGGCGCAGTTCAACGGGGTCCATGCCGAGTTCGTGGGCGGCGAAATCGATCATGCGCTCCATGGCGTGAATGCCTTCAGAACGGCCGGCACCGCGTACCGGGGTGACGACCATCTGGTTGGTAAAAACCATACGGATCTGGGTGTAGAAGTTGGGGACGCGGTAGTTGCTTACCGTGTGGGTTTGTGTGTTCAATGGAACGGTCATGCCGTAGGAATCGTAAGCGCCGGTGTTGTGGTAAAAGACGTCTTTGAATCCCAGGATGGTGCCGTCTTTCTTGAGGGCGATTTCGCAGTGATGCACCTGGTCGCGTTCTGAGGTGGTGGCCAGGAAGTTCTCACGGCGGTCTTCGATCCACTTGATGGGGCGTTTTAACTGTTTTGAGATCCAGGGCAGCAGCACATCATCCGCCTGGGAACTCATCACCTTGGGGCCAAAACCGCCGCCGATGTAAGGAGTGATGACGTGCACCTGGCTCTCGGCCAGCCCAAGCGCGCGGGATATTGATCCGCGGATGGTCAGCGGAGATTGCGTACCTGCCCATACGGTTAATTCCTGGTTGCGCTCATCCCAGTTCACCACGAAGCCGCGGTTTTCCATGGCGGCCGCAGCTACATGTTCAATGAGCATGCGTTTTGACACCACCACATCCGCCTGTTTTTTGGCTTCTTCATAGCTGCCAGATTCCTGTGTTACCAGGGCAGCCAGGTTGGTGCCCAGGTCATCATGCACCAGGACCGAGGTGTCTTCCCAGGCTTTCTCCAGGTCAACAACTGCCGGCAGGGGTTCAACATCCACGATGATGTCGTCAAATGCGTCTTCAGCGATGTAGCGCGATTCAGCGATCACCACAGCCAGGGGTTCACCGGAAAAGCGGATCTTATCCTTGGCGATGGGCACCAGCGTACGCGCGTTGAACTTTGAACCGGGGATGGCGGTGGGGGGAGGCACCTGCAGCGGGCCAGGTTTCCAGAAGTCACCGAAGTCTTCTGCGGTGTACACGGCTACCACACCCGGGCGCTTCAACGCTTCGCTGTAGTCGATCTTGATGATCTTCGCGTGGGCGTAATCGCTGCGCAGGAATGCCGCGTGCAGCATACCGGGCAATTGGATATCATCGATAAATTTCGCGTTTCCGGTCAGCAGGAATTTGTCTTCAAGACGTTTTACGGGTTTTCCGAAGTATTTTCCAGTCACAGTATCACCTCGCTTCACTTTTTCTGAGTCATCTTCTCAGCTGCGTCCTGCACAGCCTCGACGATTTTCTCATATCCTGTGCACCGGCAGATGTTGCCATCGATGGCCTCGCGGATCTCATCTTCCGTGGGTTTTGGATTTTCCTCAAGGAAGGGAACGAGGGTCATCAGGAAACCGGGGGTACAAAAACCGCACTGCAGCGCGTGTTTATCAGTAAAGGACTGCTGCAGCGGGTGCAGGTTTTCGGGAGTGCCGAGCGATTCAACCGTGTTGATTTCGTGCCCGTTGGCCTGCACAGCGAAAATCAGGCAGGAACGGACAGCTTCACCATCAAAAAGGATGGTGCAAGCGCCGCAGATGCCATGCTCGCAGCCAACGTGGGTGCCCAGCAGGCCCAGGTCATGGCGCAGGAAATCACTCAAAAGCAGGCGGGGTTCAACCTGGCGTTCATAAACTTTACCGTTCACAGTAACAGTTACAGGAAAGAGCTTGCTCATGTTATCCTCCTCTTTTCGCGCGTTCGAAGGCTTCGGTGAGTGAGCGAACGATCAATACGCGGGTGATGCTGCGGCGGTAATCAGCGCTGGCGTGCAGGTCTGATGCCGGGTCGATCTCACTGGTCGTGGCGGCTTCAGCCACCGCTTCGATTGCTTCTTTGGTGGGTTTGCTACCGATAAGGATTTCACGCGCTTTTTCTGAAAGGATGGGTACTTCTGCCACGCTCATCAGCACCATGTGCACGTCCTTACAGACGTCTTTTTCATCCAATGTGACGACGGATGCCACAGCTGATTGAGCGTAACCGCCGCTCTGCCTTGAAACCTGTACGTACTTCGCGCCGGTGCGCGGCGGGTGGGGTTTGATGACGAGTTCCGCCAGCATCTCGTCCGGTTCGATCACGGTCATGAAAGGTCCGATGATCAGGTCTGGCGCGTCTACCCAGCGCTCCTTGCCTTTTCCCCTGATGAGCGCCTGCATGTTCATGACCATTGAAATGCTGGGCAGCTGACCGGCGGGGTCGGCGTGAGCGATGGCGCCGCCAAAGGTGCCGCGGCGGCGGATCTGCGGGTGGGCGATGTACTTTGCCACTTCGACGAGTAGCGGGAAGCGTTTGGCAACTTCCGGGCTGTGTTCGACCGCGTGCACGCGGGTCATCGTACCGATGGCCAGCCCGCCATCTGCAGTGGGTTTGATGTAGGATAGTTCCGGAACATTGTTCAGGTCAACCAGCGCGCTTGGCCTTGCCATACGGAAGTTCATCGCAGCGATCAGGCTTTGACCGCCGGCGAGGACCTTTCCGTCGTAACCAAGTTCCGCCAGTGTATCCAGCGCTTCATCAACGCTGGAAGGAGCATAATAATCAAAATTTACTGGCTTCATTAATTACAACCTCCTGTTAGATTGAGGGTTCAGAATCCTGGGGCTTCGTAGAGGAATTTTACCGGTAAACGCAAAAAAGGATAGTATTCAAAAACCTTCAGGGGAGATTCTCCCCTGAAGGTTTTAAGAGTACAACAGCTATTCTTTGAAGGCAACGAAGCGGCCCCACATCGATTCTGCTTCCATGGCTTTCTGCAGGTAGCAGCCGATATAGTAGCGCCCGCTCTTGGCGGTGGCAAGTTGTCCGGCCAGGTTCTCAGCATGCACGATTGTGTGCGGGAAGAGATTGAGGTGCATATCCTGGTAGAAGTCCTTCAACGGGTAGAGCTGGTCCCAATCTTTGCCGAAGTCTTTGATCAGTTTCGCGTTGGCTTCAGCGAAGGTCTTGGGGTGCCAGATGCGCATGATGGTGTTCATGGGGTGGTCGGCTGATACAGCGTCCACGCCGATCCACTTGATCTTCATCTTGATCGCCCAGGCGGAGAAATCGGGTGAAGGACCCGGGTGCTTGACCATATAGCGGAATTCATCGGAATCCTTGCTGTTCCAACCGAATTTGTTCCAGCCGGTCTTGATGATGAGAATGTCACCTTCACGGACTTCAACCTGGTCCATGATCATCTGCGGGGTGTACACGCTGGAATCGGTGACGATCTTCGAAATATCAGCGATAACGCCGGGGCCAACCCAATCCTTCAGGGGAACCTGGCCGATGGTGCGGCCGTTGGGGAAGAAGTGTTTCTCGCCATCCATGTGCGTGCCGAGGTGAATGCTGGCGTTGCAGATGGAGCCGTTGCGGCCCATGCCGAAGTACTGCCCGCCCACGCGCTTGGTGTAGGTGACGGTGAGGGGAACGTAGTTCAACCACTGCGGGGTCTGCACGCTGAAGGGCACGGTCATATCGATCATTTCTGACTTCTGCATCACGCTGATGAATTCGTCTTCAGTCATGCCTTTCGGGGCAGTCCAGGCGAACACGCGGCTCCAGGCGGTCTCAACTTCCATGTAGGGGATCGGCATGATGCTGATCCAGGCGCGCTTGTTCTTGAGTTTGTCGATATCGCCGACAATGGCTTCGGCCAGCACCAGGTGCTTCTTGGGCATGTCGATGTGGGTCAGTTTGTAATACTCACCCTGGGGGAAGGTCTCATCCCAGGTCTTGCCGGTCTCTTTGAGCAGCTTGGCTTCAGCCAGCTTGAAGTGATCTTCATGCCAGCGGCGGATGGGGGTGTTCATGGGGTGTTCGGCAGAACCGCAGTCAACACCGACGACCTTGAGTTCCATATCCAACGCCCACTTGTAGAAGTCCATCGAAGGACCCGGATGACGGACGAGGAAACCGAATTCCATGCTCTCAACACCGCCCTGGGCGCTTTTCTTGTGCACAGCCGGCTGATCCCATGAATACTTGTGATACCCGGTGTTGACGATGAGGATGTCGCCCTTCTTGACCTCGACCTTTTTGAGGATCATTTCAGGTGTGTAAATGCTGTAATCCGAAACCAGGTCGGAGATATCTGCCACCACACCAGGACCGCTCAGGTCAGTGAGGGGGATATCAGCGATGGCGCGGCCGCCTGAGTGGAACGCGCGTTCACCCACCAGGTGGGTACCCACGGTGTTGCTCCAGTTGAGGATCTGACCGTTGGCGCCCTGACCGCCACCGTAAGCACCGGTAACGCGCTTGAAGAAATGCACCTCAAGTGATTTTTCGTGTGGATGGGGCGGGGTGAAAATACTGCAGTCCTGTGTCAGGTCATACAGCTTTGCATCTGTAAGCATCTTGATAAAATCTTCTCGATTCATTTTTCCTCCGTGTAATAAAGTTGAACAGATTAGTTGTAACCGTACTTATCGGCAAAAGCGATCAGCGCGTCTTCGAAGCATTTCATCGGAGCGGAAACGACACCGGCACCGACCTGTCCGACACCGGGATCTTTATGCGCCACGCCGGTATTGACGCGCGGGGTGATCTGTTTTTCAACCACTTTGCGGATGTCAACACCTGTGGGGGTGCCGCGGAAATCGAGCAGGGGAATGGTGAACTGCTTGTGTTCTCCCTCGGTGATCTCGTACATGTCCATGGTGGTGTTGATGGCGTCGCGCGGTACGCCGCCCACAAAAGTAACCAGGGCGGGGGCGGTAGCCATGGCGAAGCCGCCGATACCGGCTGTTTCAGTGATCACACTGTCGCCGATATCCGGGCAGGCATCTTTTTCGCTGAAACCCGGGAAGTAAAGGGCGTTAACGATGGGGGAGGGAGCGGTGAACCACTGGTCTCCCAGTCCGCTAACTTTGATACCCCAATCGGTGCCGTTGCGCGCCATGATGGTGACGATGGTGCTGCCTTCGATGTTGTGCCCGGCGGCGGTCATGGTCTTGCAGCCAGCCATCACCGGGTTGAGAATGCTCAGCGCGTTCTCGCCCAGGAATTTGATGACCTCAAAAGCGGTATCAGTGTTCTTGGCGGTCTTGGCGATGTAAGGCGCCAGCTGGGTGGTCCATATAATCGAGGCGGTATCCAGTCGGTTGTGGCCGTCATCACCGCTGTGCAGCGCTTTGGCCAGCAGGGCGCGGATGTCAATCCCGCCCATGGCTTCCAACGCGTCTTTGATGGTTGGGCCAAGCACGGCTTCCATCCAGCGCAGTTTCTGCAGCACATCCTCGCTGTAAGCGCCCATGCGCAGAACTTTGCCGCGGCCTTCGTTGAGGTTTGAATAGCATTTGATGCCGTGGGTCTGGTTTTCGATGACATAAACCAGCATCGAGGGCGAGATCACGCCGGCCATCGGGCCGGTGCACATATGTTCATGGCATGGAGAGAACTCAATCTTGCCGGATCTCAGCAGTTTATCGGCATCTTCGGGGTTTTTCGCTTTGCCTTCAAACAGCAGCGCTCCGATCATGGCACCGCGCACCGGACCTGACATGGTCTCATAGGTGGTGGGGGGGCCGGCGTGCAGAAGCATGTTTTCGTGCATTCCCGGAACGATATCCAGCGCCTTCACCAGTGTCGTGGCGACGGGGCGGGCTTCCATGAATTTTTCTACTGCAAGTGCGTTTGCTTTTTCAATATCAACCATGTGCTTCCTCCAGGTAATTAGAATGGTTTATCCAGTGTTACTTTCTGGGTGATTTCATCTTTTGCAGGATGTTCATCAGTTTTTCATTGCCGCCGGCGGGCGGTTTCCAATCCACCTGCACGTAGGGCGCGCCCTGGTCTTTGAGGTTGGCGGAGAAGGATTCGAGGCCGACATTGATGGCAGCCAGCGGTTTCTTGAGTTTTTCGAGATCAACGGGTTTTCCTATTGCCTTGGCTTTCGGTTCATCCCGTTCAGCCAGCGCGCGCAGGATGCGCCCGACATAGCGGCAGATGACCTCGTTGCTGGTATCCACAAGGGCGCCCGCGGCTTTAAGCTGGGCGATCTGGTTGTTCAGGTTCTGCGGATCCTCATCTGTACCGCAGGCCACGCAGACCACTTCCAGGTGACGGCCGTCTTTTTTGGCATCGGCGATGCACTTGGCGATGGCAGGAGCGATCTCGCTGGCGGGATCCGGGTGTGAGCCGTAACCGATCACCACATCGAGAAGAATGACCGCAACTTCAGGGTCCCTGGCTTCTTCATATAACCTGCGGATGCGCAGTTCGTTGTCCATCATCGGGTGCAGGCGGCCTTGGGTGAATTCATCTTCGCCCAGGTCAACGATGCAGTTCTCCTGGCTCACGAACGCGTCAGGCAATTGGAATTCCTTGTTGATGGGGGAATTGGCCAGCACCCTGGGGATGTAACCGTAAAGGATATGCTGGGCTTCGTAGGCTAAAGTACCGCCGGAGAAGAGACCGCGCAGGTATTTCTGTTTGGGAGTGAACTTCTTGATGGGCAGATCACCATCACCGCTGAGTGTGGGCGGGTTGTTGGCCAGTTCCACTGCCAGGCGGGCGGCGTCATCCAGCCCGGTGGCGAAGAACAGGTTGCCGTCTCGCGTGGTGGTGATGGGGCGGGCGATGAAGTTGACCACTACCGGTTTTCCGGCTTTGCGGGCGACCTTCAGCACTTCTTCCGCTACTTTGGGTGAAGGCGGTTTGGAGGTGAGGACGATGACCTTGGTGTCGTCATCGCGCGCCAGCACATCCAGCGCCATTAAAAAGGTGATCGCGCCTACTTCTGCTTTAAGGTCGCGACCGCCGGTGCCAATGCCGAATGTAATACCGCTGTTCAGCTGATGAATACGGGTGGCCACCTGCTGCAGGCCGGTGCCTGCCGCGGCTACGATGCCAATGGGGCCTTTGCGGATCTTGTTGGCAAACGCCAGGCCGAAGCCATCGACCATGGCGGTGCCGCAGTCGGGGCCCATCACCAGCAAACCAAGTTCACGGGCTTCTTTTTTCAGTTCGATTTCGTTTTCAACACTGACGTTATCGCTGAAGAGGTGCACATGCTTGCGCAGACGCAGGGCTTCGCGGGTGACGGCGGTGGCGTAGCGGCCGGCAACTGAGACGATTACCCATTCAGCATCAGGCAGCATGTCGGCAGCGCTTTCAATACTGCGCGGCTGATATTCCTGGTCGGAACCGCCTTTGCGGGCAGCCAGAAGGCCTTCCACCTGGGCGAGCGCTTCGAGGGCGGCTTTTTCGTTTTCGGCTTTTACCACGATCGCCAGATCATCTGGTTTGGTGGCTCTTACTTCAGGGGTATCCAATCCAATATGGGAAAGCAATTCTTTGTTTGAATCCGTTCCCATCACGACACCGGCATCAAGGATACCGGGCAACCCGGCAAGCGAACGCTGTAAGGACATAAGCTTTGCCGAGTCGTAATACACACCACTGCGAACTTCTGTTTTAAATGTTGCCATTATCGCTCCTTCAAAAGAGATATTTGGAGATGACACTTATGGGTGCGTATCATTAAGAAGTAATGGTAGATTCGTGTGTCAATCCCCATCGATGATAAAGAACCTGCCGGGTTTTGCGGGCTGAGACGGATTCATCGCCTGTTGATACCCGATATTCACCACTCCTCACTATATCACGAACAAATATTGGCAGTCAACTAACCTTAATCGCAAAATAAATGACAAATAACATAATTTCGAGCAAGAAAAACCTCCCCGGTTGTGATGGCAAACAGGGAGGTTTTGGCGTTCATAGAAATCCTGTGTTACAGGTCGAGCGTCTCCGGTACGCGGAAGTTTTCGTTGGCTTTGCGAACTTCGTCAGTAACCTTGAAGTTCATGTCCTGGCCGATAACCTCTTTGATGTAATTCTTGACGCGCATTGTCCACATATCCTGGGTCAGGTAGAAGATCTTGGCGCCGCCCAGCTCGTGCTGGTATTCCGGCCACGGTTTGGAAGGCTGAGCCATTGAGAGACCGGCCATGCGCCAACCGTTGTAGCTTTCGAAGGTCGACCACCATTCCTTGACCTTGAGCAGTTCCATGGCGTAGTAGGTTTTGGCGTAGTACATCGGCCAACCCAGGCGGGCTTTGCGTGAGAAGGTCAGGGTGTGCAGGCTGACGGCGATGTCTTTATCCCAAACACGGCCATTGGCGAAGCCCAGCCACTCACCATTCACCAGACCGACCATGGTGAAGGCGTCTTTCAGGCGTTTGCGGCGCAGGGCGAGGATCTCACCGTACACACGAACACCCACGATATCGTAGAAGTCCTTTTCAACTTTCATTACCTTTTCGAGGTAACCGAGCATGGGGTCGATGTCGCTATCTTGAATTGGGCGTACGTAAACAACACGGCCATCCCTTAATGTGAAGGTGGCTTCGGGGACGGGAGGAAGGTCCATGGGGGCACCCTGGAGGATACCCTCGATCTCGCGGACATCAATGGTCATTTCTTCAGTTGATACAGGGGTCGGGAGTTCTACTTTCATTTCGCATCCTTTTCTTGATATATTTTGTTGAGCAAAGTATAGCATTCCGGACAATTGAAGTCAACAAAGGTCAGTCGATTAAGACGAAAACAGGATTAAAGTAATATCGCGCAGATTGAAACCATGATTTTTGCCATTCTGCGCCGGGTTTCGGACCCCGTTTCCTACAAAGCGTGATAAAGTAACCTGAGTGAGGATAATTGTGTTTGATCATTAGACAGGAGCAGAAAATGGACAAAGAGATGCAGCTGATCACCATCTTCTTCAGGCATGACCAGGCGAAGAACCTGGATGAGATACAGGCTCACCTCAGAGAAAGCGGATTCTGGAAGGAATTTCCGCCAGAGGGAATGGAAATTGTCAACTGGGTGGTGATGATGGGTATCGGGCACGTGGTCACCCTCAGACTGCCACCATCGCGTTTGCGGGAACTTAACATGATGGTTGAGAGAAAAGCCTGGAAAGCCTTTACCACCGAGTTTTATCCCACCTACGATTTCCTGCCCCACTATCAGCAATTCCATGAACAGGCATTAGGGAATAACGCATAAGAAAAAAGGCAACCGAAGCGGTTGCCTTTTTTGTGAACACAGAAGGAATTACTTACCGTATTTCGCAAAATGCGGGGCGAAGAGAATCTCGGGATCGGGGATTTCAGCCGGGATCGGGTAGGATAGCCAGGTGACATTGAGGAAGTGCTTGACAGTGATGTTTTCGGTGGTGCTGTTGCCGCCCCAGGTGCCGCAGCCGAGAGACATGGTGAAGGGCATGCCGTTCTCCCAGTCGCCGCTGTTGCCAACGCTTTGCGCCTGTCTCACCATCATGCGGCTGACCTTGGCTTTGGTCGCAAGTTCCAGAATGTGCTCGTCATTGACCGAATGAATACCGCAGGAGTGGCCGTAGCCGCTGAAGCCGGTGATGTCGATGACCATTTGGACCGCCTGGTCGAAGTCTTTATACTTCCACAGTGTCAGTACAGGAGAGAGTTTTTCAGCTGAGAACATATCTTCAGGGCCGATGTGTTCTCCGAGCACCATGATGAACTTGGTGCCTTCCGGAACCTTGATGCCCGCTTCATCAGCGATGAACTTGACGCTCTTGCAGACGATCTTGCCGCTCAAATGCCTGCCGTCCGGCCACATGGCGGCTTTCAATTTGGCGCGTTCTTCTCCGGTCACCAGGTAACCGCCCGTCTTCTTTAATTCTTCCAGCAGGGCGTCAAAAACACCTTCCTGGATGATGATACTGTTTTCAGCAGAACAGGAGGTGGCGTTGTCAAAGATCTTGCCTTTGCAGATCTTGGCCGCGGTGGCTGGCAGGTCAGCGGTTTCGTCCACAACCACGGTGGCGTTGCCTGCGCCGACCCCATACGCGGGTTTGCCGCTGGAGTAAGCGGGTTTCACCACGCCGGCGCCGCCGGTGGCCAGCACAAGGTCAACCTTGCTCATCAATTCCTGGGTGAGTTCAATACTGGGTTCTTCTATATACTGCACCAGGTCAAGCGGAGCGCCGACTTTTGCCAGGCCTTTGCGCATCTCTTCACAGATCACCGCGCAGGTCTTCTTGGCCCTGGGATGCGGCGCGAAGATGACGGCGTTGCGCGCTTTGAGGATCATCAATCCATTGCAGGGCATCGTGGAAGAGGAGTTGGTCATGGGGGTAATGGCGCCGATCACTCCCATGGGTTTGGCGATCTTTACCAGACCTTTTTCGGGCACGCGTTCGATGACACCCACGGTCTTCACTCCCTGCAGATCCCGCAGCACGCCGATGGTTTTCTTCTGGTGCTTGAGGACCTTGTCTTCATATACACCCAGGCCAGTCTCATCCACCGCCAGGCGCGCGACCGTTTCTGCGGTTTCGCGTTTGTATGATTCCCAGCCCACAGCCAGGATCATTTCATCCACTTTTTCCTGCGGCCAGAATTCGATCACTTTCTGAGCTTCACGTGCTTTGGCGAGCAATTGGTCTATCAGTTCGGTCATTGAAATTCTCCTGTTCTAGTTTTCGGTTCTCGGTTACTTGGTTGCAGCAGCCAGAGCTGATTCAAAAATGTTCAGCGCTTCATTCATCTGGGCTTCGGTGACCACCAGGGGCGGGATCCAGCGGATGGTGTTATCCCACGGACCGGCGGTGAGCAACAGCATGTTGCGGTCTGCGCATTCATGCTGAACAGCTTTTGTGGTCTTTTTATCAGGTTTTCCGTGCGTGTCGCGGAATTCAGAACCCACCATCAAACCCAGCCCGCGTACCTCCGCGATTTGCGGGTATTTTTCCTGCAGGTGCGCCAGCCCGGCTTTCAACTGGGCGCCGCGGACGGCGGCGTTCTCAACGATCTTCTCTTCTTTCATGGCGCGGATCGTCGCCACACCTGCCGCAGCCGCTACCGCGTTACCGCCATAAGTACCACCGTGCGACCCGGGGATCCATTTGGACATCAACTCCAACCGGCTGATAACACCTGATATGGGCATGCCGGAAGCGATGCCCTTGGCGACGGTCATGATATCCGGTTCGATGTCAAAGTGTTGATAGCCGAACCACCTGCCAGTGCGGCCGAAACCGGATTGAACTTCATCAGCCACCAGCAGGATACCGTGCTTTTGGGTCAGCTCACGCAGACCTTTCATGAAGGATTTCGGGGGTACCACGTAGCCGCCTTCACCGATAACCGGTTCAATGAATACAGCAGCGGTTTCCTGCGGCGCCAGCTGGGTCATTAATAAGAGTTCCAGCTCATCCAGGCACCACTGGCTGGTTTTTTCCTCGTCCCAACCATAGCGCAGCGCGTAAGGGAACGGGGTGATGTACACACCCGGCATCAACGGCTGGTAGCCGATCTTATAGCTGTTTTTCGAGGTGGTCATGGCCATGGTGGCGTTGGTGCGCCCGTGGAAGCTGCCCTGGAAGACGATCACATTCGGGCGGCCTGTGGCGTGACGGGCGAGCTTGAGAGCTCCTTCAACCGCCTCAGCACCGGAGTTGCTGAAGAAAAATCCATCCAGGGAAGAGGGAAGGATGGTGCGGAGTTCATCCACCAGTTCCAGCAGCGGTTTGTGCACCACCAGGTTGACCTGCCCGTGAATGAGCAGTCCGGCCTGCTGGCGGATTGCCTCGACCACTTTCGGGTGGCAGTGACCAGTGTTGGTAACGCCAATACCGCAGGTGAAATCCAGTACTTTGCGCCCGTCAGTGGCGTAAAGGTAGCTGCCCTCCGCGTGGTCAACGATGATGTCTGTGTAATGCGTCCATACAGGTGACAGGTGTTCAAGGTTCTCTTTGTAGTTGATCATGAAGTAATCCTTTGATTCTTGTGATGGTGTTGCGGGGATTTATGAGGGCAGTAGCAAGCGTTGAGGTTGTTCGCTTAAGATCTGGGTCCCTCTCGATTTACTCCTGGTAGCGGGTATTGAAGCCGGGGTGAAAAAAGAATTCCCCAACCTTTCAACTTTTACATTATGGCATAAAAGTACGGGTTGGGGAACTCATATATATCATTAATATCCTATGAAATTCTTCACCACTCCTTCATGCCCCAGGGGAAACCCATTCCCGCCATGCGGTCCATGAAGGGTACAGGGTCAAAGAACTCCGGACCTTCAACGCCGGTGGCCTTCCAGATGCCTTCCGCCAGCAATTCCATACCGATGACAGCGTTGAAGGCGGTCTGCGTGACCACAACCTGGCAGTCAAATTTATCCATGCTTTCTTTGTTATCTGCCACCTGGTAAAGGTACACATTCTTTTCTTTGCCATCTTTTTTACCTTTGATCCAGGTACCGGCGCAGGTCTGACCCTCCATTAAGGGTCCAAGGTGCGCGGGATCGGGCAGGCAGGCTGCCACCACGTCGCGAGGGGCGACCTCCACCTTGCCAACTTTGATCGGGTCCTTGTTATCCAACCCCAACAGGTGCAGGGTCTGCAGGATGCCGATGAATTCGTCGCCCAAACCGTATTTGAAGGTAACGCGGTTGCAATCAATGTAGCGCGGCACCAGCAGCACTTCTTCGTGCTCCACGTTGACGCATTCGTTGGGTCCGATCCCTTCAGGGAAGTCAAAGACCTCCTTCTCAGAGAAGGGTTCAGTGGTGAACCAGCCCTTGCCTTTTTCCCAGATCACAGGCGGGTTGAGGCATTCCTCGATCGTTGTCCAGATGGAAAAGTTAGGCGCGAAATCATAACCCTTGACGATCAGGTTAGCGCCATCGCGCACGCCGATCTCATCTATTTCGTCAAAGAGGTGAGTGGCGGCGTATTTTGCGAAGACATCCGCCATTCCGGGTTCCACACCCAGGCCTAATAACGCCAGAATGCCTTTTTCCTTCCATTTATCAGCACGTTCAAACTGGTAATCACCAAGTTTGATACCGGTCTTGGAGTACGGTGTTTCAGGATGGGGATGCGAGAGCGTCATCGCCATATCCATATAGTTGGTGCCTACATTGTAGGCAGAGTCAAATATGGCTTCATTAAAACTCGGGTCGCAGGCGTTCATGATCAGGTCAACTTTGTACTTCTTCGCCAGTTCCTCGATCATGCCGCGGTTGCGCGCATCCACAAATTCCACCGGGAAACGTTCGTTCTCATTGATCTTGGCCTGAACTTCGAGCGCGCGGTCCTTGTTGTAGTCCGCCAACACCATCTTTTCGAGCCAGGGTCTCTTGGCGGCCATCACGGCGATGGCTTCTCCAACTCCGCCCACTCCGACCAACAATACTTTCATGACTTCCTCCTGTTTTATAGTGATTAGTGTGCTTCTTCTTCAGCTGTTCCCAACACGTAAGGATCCACATCGGGAATATCTTTCTTTACCCATTTACGGATCGGGAAATACAACAGCGCGCCGATCGCCATGGCGATCAGTGCCAACCCGACCGCCCCCTGCCAGCCGTAATCGATGATCTGGCTGACAATGGCGATCACGATGATGGTTAAGGGTGCAACCACAATGTAGATCAACCCCCATACGCCGCCGGGAACGCGGTTGCGCGGCAGGTCAGGCTTTTTATACCTCAAGACCACCAGTGCGAAGATCTCTGCCATCAGCACCAGCATGTTGAGGAACACGTCGATCACCACCAGGTTCTGGAACGCTGAGGTGGAGAACACCAGGTAAAATGCCGCGCAGATGAGGATCGAAACCCAGGGTGTACCGAACTTGGGATGCACTTTATTCAGCCAGGTCGGCATCATGCCGTCCTCCGCCATGGCGTATGGTACGCGCGTGCCTCCCAGCCCGTTGCCGATGAAGAGACCGATCATAGAGAAGATGGCGGAGATGCCCACGATCGCCCCCAGGAAGTAAGAGAGCGGGCTGTCTTTTCCGGCGACCTTGTCACCGATGCGGTGGGCGATGGTGGGGAATTCCCAGCCGTAATCGGTACCGGGATCCACGCCCCAGGTCAGCATCTTATCATCCTCGATACCATATTCGTTCAAGATGGGTCCAATGCCGACACCGGTATCTGATTCCTCCAGACCCCAAACCAGGTACTGCCCCTCTTCGCCAGCACCGCCGTAAAGACCCGCTACGGTGGGGATTGAATAGGAAAGAATCGCAGCGATCAGCACGAGCACCATGGCGCGCGGGTAAGTCTTCTTGGGGTTCTTGATCTCATCGCCCGCGGCGGTGGGAAGCTCCCAACCCATGAAGTTCCACATGGCTACATAAATACCCACGCTCAACGCGCCCAGCAGGTTGCGCCCGTTTACCTCAGCGCCGCCCGGCAGGAAGGGGATGTTGCTGGGAGTGCCGTTCACGATCCAGGCGTAAATGCCAAAACCGGACATGATGATAATGGGGATGATCATGGCCACGCCCAGCCAGCTGGCGGTAAGACCCGAGAGCTTGGCGCCGCGCACGTTGAGCAGCGAGATGGTGATGATCAACACCGCCGCGACCAGCCACGAGAGGAAGTCAGACGATAATTCCACTCCGCCGATGGTGGCGCCGTCGCTGAGCGCGGGGATGAAATAGCTCAGGTACCAGGCGGTCCACACCGGGTAAATGGAAACATCCACCCACGAGACCACCCAGTTCATCCATCCGGACATAAAGCCGGCGAATGGACCGAAAGCCTGCTTGACCCAGTGATAATACCCGCCTTCCACCGGCATCATGGATTGCATTTCGCGCACCATCAACATGTTCGGGATGCTGAAAACGAGCGGAGTGATGATCATTAACAGCAGAGCCAGACCGGGACCGGAGAGGCCGACCATGGGTTCCGCGCCGAAAGCGCCGCCGCAAACCGTGAAGTAGATGAGCGCGAACAGCGGGAGTATGGTCAATTCCCTTTTCAGTTTTTGCTTTTCCGACTTGACGATCGTTGCCTTGTCAATTTCTGGTGCCATCTTTCCTCCTTTAGTAAAACGATCTTATAAGTAATTCCTATGGATGCGGTGAAACGAAACATCCAGAATAACCGGGAGAATGCACACCAATAAAAGGGTGATAAAGATCAATCTTTCTTAACGATTGATGGCGGAATCGGCCAAATATGATCGTCTTTTATCTTGATCGGAACAAAGGAGAGGTGGGTTTTTCGAACGCCGGGGATCTTTCCGATCACCTCGGTGACAAAATCGAACATGGCGCTATTGTCGCGGGTGAAGACCTGGATGCTGATATCGGTATCACCGGTGGCGTAGGCGATGTAGCTGACCGATTCGTACTCCGCGAGCTGCGCGGCGATGGCCTTAACCTGCGAGGGTTCGACCTCAATGAACACATCTGCGCAAACCGGCAGCCCGATACCCTCGGCGTTGACGTTGCCGCGCACGGTGATGACACCGTTGGTGATCAGCCGATTGATGCGGTAGCGCACCGCGCGTTCAGAGATTTCCCCGCCGATGCGTTTGGCGATCTGCGGGCAGCTCATCCTGCCATCTTCAAGCAAAAGGTCTGAAATCTTCTTGTCAATCGTGTCGATTTTTATCAATTTCAACCTGCCTGTTGCTGAAATATACATAAATTATAATTATTATTTCCGAAATTACAAGTATTTGAATGCAGAAAAGAAAATTTTAAGATTATTCTTCTTGCGGATAAGTTGGAAGTTCGTTAATGCGGGAAATTGATACCTTAAAATTACTTGACATGAAGAATTATTTTGCCATAATAATCACATGGGAAAAACAACATTTTTCCCAGTGTTCCCTTGTTTATCGGTAATTCCCAGTCCATTATTGTGCGAAATCGGCAATATTAGCTGTTCACTAGTGCTATTTGTAAACAAAACCATTCTAGATCCAAGGAGGAGACATGCCACAGAATTTTAAAGATGCTTTGACCTATTCAGCACGATGGCTGGACCTGATCGAGAAACCCGAAGTTTCAGAAACAGAGGGCAAACAGATCATCGAAGAGAGCGTCAAGAACTTCTCTGAGTACTTCAATAAGGGCTGGCTTGAATATCGTAAGTCAGTGACCGAGGCGGGTGACTGGGCCTGCGTGGAGTGGACTGGCAGGGGCGCGATCTTCAGGGATGTGCTTGGCCGCGAATACATCGACTGCCTCGGCGGTTACGGCATGATGGATCACGGCTGGAGCCACCCGGATGTGGTAAAGGCGGTGGCCGCGCAGCTGCGGCGCACCCCCATGCCCAGCCAGGAATTGATCGACCCGCTGCGCGGTGTTTTGGCCAGGCTGATGGCTGATATAACTCCCGGCGACATTAAATATTCCTTCTTCTGCGCCAGCGGAACAGAAGCGGTTGAAGGCGCAATTAAACTGGCGAAAATGTACTCCAAGAAATCCGCCTTTATCGTGGCCACAAAAGCCTTCCATGGCAAGACGATGGGCTCGCTGTCGATGCTTGGAAAAGCCGATTACAGGGTACCGCCCGGTCTGCTCTATGCCGGTCAGGTCTACCACGTGCCATATGGTGATGCCGCTGCAGTAGAACGCCAGCTGGAAATCTGCGACCAGGTGGGCATTGGCGTGGCCGCCGTAATGATGGAACCCATCCAGGGTGAAGCGGGCGCGATCGTGCCGCCGGATGACTTCTGGCCGCGCATCCGCAAGGCGACGAAGGACCATGGTGTGCTCCTGATCGCCGATGAGGTTCAAACCGGCATGGGGCGCACCGGAACCATGTGGGGCGTTGAGCATTGGGGTGTTGAACCCGATATCATTGCCGTTGCCAAATCACTTGGCGGAGGTGTTATGCCCGTCAGCTCCTTCTGCTCCACCGAAGAGATCTGGCAGGTGATGATGGATCCGAACCCGTTCATCCACACCACCACCACAGGCGGCGGCGCCCTGGCCTGTTCAGCGGCTATCGCTGCCATCAATGTTGCCCTGCGCGATGATTTCCCCAAACTTGCCAGGGAAAAAGGCGAGTACTTCATGAAGTCGCTGAAGGTCCTCGAGAAGAAGTACGCGAATGTATACGATTACATTTCCGGCAAGGGTCTGCTTATCGGGCAGCACTTTAAGGACGCGGAAGTCGGTTACAAGGTCGCCGCAGGGCTCTTTAAACGCGGTGTATTGGTTGCCGGCACCCTCACCAGCGCCCACACCATCCGCATTGAACCTCCGATTGTTATCGAGTACCCGCAGATAGATGAAGTACTGAACCGGCTCGAAGACACTCTAAAGGAAGTAACTGCATAAAGAAAGATAACCCATCTTATCCGCATTATTTACGAAAGGAAGGGTCTAATGGTTCTTGAAGGATATCAATACGCTTGGCTGGTCTTTCTGTTTATCGCGCTTTTCTTTGTCGTGCGCATCATCGTGGGTGTATGGGCAGGCAGGAAAGTAGAAGATAACACAGACTATGTTGTGGCTGGCAGGAGGCTGCCCATTCACATGGCGGCGGCTTCTATCATGGCCACCTGGTTCGCGGCTGAAACCCTGATGGGTGCTTCAGAGACGGCGTACGACTACGGCTTTCAGGGAGTGGTCTTCGACCCCTTTGGCGCATCAGCCTGTCTCTTCCTATCCGGGTTCCTTTTCGTCCGCCTGATGCGGCGCGCGAAATACCTCACCATTGTGGACTTCTTTGAGAGGCGTTACAACAAGCTCACCGTTGTTCTTTCGGTGATCGCTGAAATGCTGACCTACTTCTCATGGACAGCTGCACAGATCGTGGCTGGAGGTGCCATCGCACAGGGTATTTTCGGGCTTGACCCGGTGTGGGGAATGGTCATCGTCATCGCCATTGTGGCAGGGTACACCATGATGGGCGGTATGATGGCGGATACCATGCTGGACTTCTTCCAGATGTTCCTGACATCCATTGGTATCACTCTGGTGTTCATCTTTATGCTCAAAGCGGTCGGCGGTTTCCCCGGTATGATCGAAGGAGCTGGCTCTACTTATGTCTCCGAGCCGTTCAATCTGCTGCCCATCAAGGGTGAGGGCTACCTGGGCTATACCGGCGCGACCGGCTGGATGTACTGGCTGGCGGCCTGGATGGCGATCGGTCTCGGCTCGGTGGCCACGCAGGACCTGATGCAGCGCTCGATGGCTGCGCGCAACCAGGCCACCTCGGTTTACGGCTCCTACTTCGCGGGTGTGCTCTACCTCTTCTTTGGCATCATGAGCCCGCTCATCGGTATCATGACCTACAAACTGAACCCGGGCATGGAGGATATCAGCTACCTGCTGGTGCACGCCGCCATGGAGCACATGCCAGCGCTGCTGACAGCCATCTTCATCGCCGCGCTGGTTTCGGCCTTGATGAGCACCTCCGACAGCTCGCTGCTGGCTGGTGCTTCGGCTGTGACTGAGAACCTGATCCCGTTGATCACCGGTAAGAAACTGGAGGGAAAGAAAGCGTTGTGGGCTACCAGGATCATGGTGCTCGTCAACGCAGTCATCGGCCTGGCAATTGCCCTGTGGGCGCAGACGATCTACGAGCTATCCGTTGTCGCCTGGACGCTGCTCCTGGTGGGTCTCTTCACGCCATTCGCATTTGGTATGTACTGGAAGAAGGCCAACGCATCGGGAGCCAACGCGGCGTTCATCGGCGGTTTTACCATCTGGATTTTGGCGACCATCTTCTTCTTCAATACCGGCCTGGGCGGACAATCCACAGCGGTCGTGTGCGAGTATGTCCCTGACGCCGCGGTCTCGGTTTTCAGCAATGATGGCTGGTGGTGTGCCTTCTGGGATGCGGTTTACGTGGCATCCTTTGTGGCGTTCCTTTCCGCGATCATTCTGATGATCGTGGTATCGCTCGCCACACAGAAGAAGGACCCGGCCAAGAAGCTGGTGGACTACTACGGAGAACCCATCGACATGAATCCCAGGCTGCATCTGGGGATCCTGCCGATCAAGGATGCCTTCCGCAAGATTTCCAAGGAAGAAAAGGAGGTTACCTGATCTTCCTTGATGGCGGCGGCTTGTTGACTTTTCTAACAGGTTGCCAAAAGAAAATCTAAGTGAGTATAATGAGTGGCGTCCATTGTCACTGGCTTTGGACGCCACTACATTTCCCTGTTTGATCATCCCTGCAGCCTGGAGATCGATTGGATCGATATGTCGAACTTTAATCCTGAAGAACTCAAATACTACGCGCTCATTTTCGGGGTAATCCTGCTGGTGGTTTTCCTTTACCGCAAGGCAATAAAGAAAGTACAGAAGGACCAGGAAGCCAGGCTGAAGGAAAAATCCGGCTACAAGCCGGCTGTAACCAAGTCACAGGTTGAAAAACCTGCGATGACAGAGGAGCAGTTCAATAAAGCCTGGAAGAGTCTTTCCTACCTGATCCTTTTGGCTGGAGCAGGGAACCTGTACATGGCTTACACGGCGATCAGGAGCGCCACCCAGCCCAACGGCCTGTGGGTCTGGTGGGTCGACGCGGTCTTCAGTGTTCTGGCTGCAATAGCGGCGTTTTTTATGTGGCGAAAGAAAGAGAAACTCTGGGTCTTTATTTACTTTATTCTGCTGCTAGTCCCCATCTTCCTTTTCATGTCAATCAAGGGAACGCCATTTAAGGTAGGCGCCCTGATCCACCTATTCCCATTGGTGCTGCTCTACTTTGCACTCAAGCCAATCTGGTCGGGTATGAAACAGTGATTTCTTATGAATAAAAAAACCCCCACTCAACAAAGTGGGGGTTTCGCTTGTGATTACTCAATGATCTGGCCGACTGCCTGGCTGAATACCCTGGTGTGGTAGTCAATATCAGATTCGGTCACATCCGGCGCGATGAGCGCCATATTATGGAAGGGTGTCATGAGGATACCCCGGTTCATCGCCGCCAGGTGCATGTAGCGGTCCAGTTCTGAGTCCACCGCGGCTTCGGCGTCGCCGCCGTTGCGCGGCAGTTCCGGGCAGAACCAGTACTCGGCGCGGCAGCCCAGGCGGTTGATGACCCACGGCAGCTTGTGCTCGTCGATGACTTCCTTGACCCCATCTGTGAAGCGCACCGCCAGCGGAATGGTGCGGGCGAAGGTCTCTTTGTTGAGCGTATTTTCCAGCGTGTGGCGCATCGCTGCCAGAGAGAGCGCGTTGCCAGCCAGGGTGCCGCCGATGCCGCCCACATCCGATTCATCCACCTTGATGCTTTTTGATACCCGGTCTCCCACCTCTTCGGAAAAGCCGTATACTGCCGCGGGCACCCCGCTGCCGATGGTCTTACCGACTGTCAGGATATCCGGTTCAAGCCCGGCTTCACCGGTGTAACCGCCGGGTCCGGCGCACATGGTGTGGGTTTCATCAATGATCAATAGCGTCTTGTACTTACGGGTTAATTCCCGCAGCGCGTCGTGATAACCTGGATCGGGGTGGATGATGCCGATATTGGTCATCACCGGTTCCGCCAGCACGCAGGCGATGTCGCCTGCGGCGAGCGCCTGTTCAAGAGCGGGGATGTTGTTCCAGGGGATGACGCGCGTGGTGACCACCGGGTTCACCTGCGGACCGATGGCGCCGGGACGCGGACCGGGAATGCCGTCATTTATGGTGATGAAGGTCTCATCCACCGACCCGTGGTAACAGTAATCATAAACCAGCACGTAAGGGCGCCTGGTGATGTGGCGGCAGAGCCGCAGTACAAAGCGGTTGGCGTCTGTGGCGGTGAGGGTGGTCTGCCAGTATTTGAGTTTAAAGCGCCGTTGCAGTTCCTCGCCAACCCAGATGGCATCTTCGGTCGGCAGCATAAAGGTAATGCCTTTATCCAGCTGCTTCTTGATCTCACCGATGGTATTGTCGGGGGAGTGACCCACCATGGCGCCGGTGTCGCCGAGGCAGAAGTCGAGGTACTTCTTGCCGTCTGCGCAGGTGAAGTGCGCCCCCTTGGCGTGGCTGACAAAGAGCGGGTAACCGCCAGCCCAGCGCACCATCCAGTTCATCGGTACTCCATCCAGCAGGCAGCCCTTGGCGCGTTGATACAAGGCGTAACACTTGGGATGTTCCCGGGCAAACTGTTGAATTTCTGACTGAAGAACATTATCCAGCTTGTCTCTATTTATGGTTGCCATAGGGCTCCTCTCTTCGTTCTATTTGGGATATGTAATAATTATATTCATCTTGAAAAAGACGATGCCAAAAAGACTATAATACAACAGCGGCGAGAGATAAAATGCTGATCAACCTGAATTCAACTACCGCGGACTTAGAGTAAAAGAAAAAGGGGAAGGAAGGAAATTCATGAAGATACTGACACCGCAACAGGAAGACCTTTTATCGCGAGAGAGAGGTTTCCTTAACGACCTGCGTGTGAAATTGCTTACATATAATGCCTCGAGTGAAGATGTGAACTCGCTCGGTCAGTCCATTTCTCAGTTGGATGACCTGTTCCTGCTGGTCATCGTTGGAGAGTTCAACGCCGGCAAGAGCGCTTTCATCAACGCGCTACTGGGACAGAGGCTCCTCAAGGAAGGGGTCACGCCGACCACCTCTCAGATCAATATCCTGCGTTATGGTGAGGTGAGTGAATCCAGCCTGGTGGAGGAGGGTCATACACTGCTGTTGTACCCTGTTGACCTGTTATCTGAACTGAGTATTGTCGACACCCCGGGGACAAACGCGGTCATCCGTCAGCATGAGGAACTGACCACTCATTTCATTCCCCGGGCTGACCTGGTGCTGTTCGTCACTTCTGCTGACCGACCCTTTACCGAAAGTGAAAGAGCTTTCATGGAGCATATCCGTGACTGGGGCAAGAAGGTGGTCATCATTCTCAACAAGACCGATCTTTTCCAGGACGGTAGTGAACTGGAACAGGTGGTTGAATTTGTTCAACAAAACGCCCAGAGTTTGCTTGGAAGTACACCGCAGATCTTCCCGGTGAGCTCCAGGCAGGCGCTGCGCGCAAAAACAGGAGAACCCCAGCTGTGGAACAGCAGCGGTTTTGAAGCGCTGGAAACTTACATTCACAACAGCCTGGACCAGACCGAGCAGGTTCGTCTCAAATTCCTGAACCCGCTGGGGGTGGGAGCACATTTAACCGGCAAGTATTACGAAAAAGCCGAAACACAGCGCGACATCCTTAAAGAAGACATCAGCATGCTGCAGAACGTGGAAAGGCAGCAGGAGGTGTACCGCGGCGATATGCGCAAGGATTTCGAATTCCGCATGGCGGATGTCGAGAATATCTTTTACGAAATGGAGCAGCGCGGCGACGCTTTTTTTGAAGACCGTTTCAGGCTGGTGAAGGTTTTGGACTTGCTCAAAAAAGAGCGCATGCAATCAGATTTTAGCCGCGAGGTGGTGGCTGACCTGCCCAAACAGGTTGAGACCAAGGTGAACGGGTTGATCGACTGGCTGGTGGGTTCAGACCTGCAGCAGTGGAAAGCGGTGACCAATTACCTGGCGGAACGTCAGCGCGAACACAAAGAAAAACTGATCGGAGAAGGGATCAACAGCAATTTCACCTACGATCGTGAGCGGCTGTTGGATGCCATTGGCAGAGAAGCGGAACAGGTGGTAGGCGGTTTTGACAAGCACGCCGAGGCCGCTGCCATCGCGGAAAACGCGAAGAACGCCGTGGCGGCGTCTGCAGCGGTTGAAGTCGGCGCCATCGGGTTGGGCACGCTGGTGACCATCATGGCCAGCACCATGGCAGCGGATGTCACCGGAATCCTGGCGGCCAGCGCGGTGGCGGCCTTGGGGCTTTTCATCATCCCCGCCAAACGCCGAAAAGCCAAGAGCGAGCTGCATGAAAAGCTGGCTAACCTGCGTGCTGACCTGGTTGGCTCACTGAAGGCTGAATTTGAAAAAGAGATCGACCTGAGTCTCAAGCGCATTGAAGAAGCCATTGCGCCGTACACCCGCTTTGTCCGTTCTGAAAATGCACACACAGAGAAGATCCTGGAGGATCTAAAAGCCGCGCAGTTAACCATCAGCCAGATGCGCAGTCAGATCGAGAGCTGGTAAAACCCGGTCTTATCTGAAGCGGGTGTCGATTTTCAGGGTTGCTGCCTGTCCATAAACTGGCGTTCATAAAGTTGGGCATATAGGCCATTCATTGCCAGCAGGCTTTCATGTGTTCCCTGTTCCACGATCTTTCCTTCGTCGATAACGAAAACCAGGTCCGCGTTGCGCACCGTTGAAAGGCGGTGGGCGATGACCACCGCGGTGCGCCTTTTGAGCATACGGGCGATGGCATCCTGCAACAGGGCTTCGGTTACAGAATCGATATTGGCTGTGGCCTCATCCAGGATGAGCACACCGGGGTCAGTTAACAGCGCCCTGGCGATGCTTAACAGCTGTCGTTGACCTTGTGAGAGGTTCACACCGCCTTCAAGCACCCGGGTGTTGTAGCCCTCAGGCAGGCGGGAAATGAAGTCATGCGCGTTAGCCTGCCTGGCCGCGCTGATCACTTCTTCATCAGAGGCTTCAGGGTTGCCGAAGCGGATATTTTCAGCGATGGAGCGGGAGAAAAGGAAAGGATCCTGTGAGATGACGCGCACCTGCCTGCGCAATGAGTTATTGGTGACATCGCGTATATCCACACCGTCGATGGTCACAATGCCTTCCGTGACATCATAGAACCTGGTGATGAGATTTGCGATGGTAGTTTTGCCAGCCCCGGTCGGTCCAACCAGCGCGGCGGTCTTGCCGGGCGGGATGAGCATATTGATGTCGTGCAGCACTTTGGGCAGATCAGCGTTGTACCTGAACGAAACACCCTTCAGTTGGATTTCCCCTTTTTGCAGGTCCAATTTGTTAGCGCCGGGTATATCGGTGATCTCGAGCGGGGTATCCAGCAACTTCACCACCTGTTCACCGCCAGCCATGGCAGATTGGAAGGTGGTGTAAATACGGCTGAGTTCCTGGATGGGCTGGAAAAAACGCGTGACGTAGCTCAGGAAAGCTACCATCACACCCAAGGTGACCGTGGCGCCCAGCACGTAATGCCCGCCGAACCACAGCACGATCACGGTAGCCAGCATCCCGAGGAACTCGATTCCCGGAAGGAAGATAAATGAGAGATTCATGGCATTGATGTAGGCGTTGCGGTTTTTCAGGTTCACCTGTTCGAAGCGTTCCTGTGAAGTCTTCTCCCGGGTAAAAGCCTGGATCGCCCGCATTCCATTGATATCCATTGCCAGGTCACCCACCACAGCCGCCACGCTGGAACGAGTTTCGCGGAAAGCCTTGCGCGCCTGCCTTGAAAACAGCCAGGTGGCAGCGAGCATAATGGGCAGTACGATAAAAGTGAGCAGCGCCAGCCTGGGGCTCATGCTAAGCATTACGATGATGATCCCCACGAGCACGACCAGGTCTCCCAGCAGCGTGATGACCCCCTGCGAAAGGAGTTCGTTGATCTCCGCGACATCGTTGATGACGCGGGATACGGTGACACCCACGATATGCCGGTCGTGATAGGCTTGTTGCAGGTGCTGTAATTTATTGAAGAGGTCAGCACGCAGCGTGGTGAGAACTTTTTGTCCGACCCAGGATAAGATGTAACGTTGTATAGAACTGACAGTGAACAATATTACAAAGGAGATGGCGAGGAAAACAGAGACGCGCACCAATCCCTGGCGGTCACCGGGAATAATGTATTGGTCTATTGCCACCTTGATCAGGTAAGGCGTGAGCAGTGTCAAGCCTGCTTCCACCAGGGTCAAAAAGAAAGCGCTGACCATCCGCCAGCGGTGGGGTGCGAGGTATGATAACATCCGCCGCACCACGCGCGGATTGTATACCTGGCCGCTCTGATCACCGGCACTGCCAAAATCCTCCAGCAGGCTGCGCGGCCCCAAACCGCTTGAGGAGGGTCCAATTGACAGGCTCACCCGTCCTCCTCTTGTTTCTTCAACTGCTGGTTATAAATGGCGCGGTAGGTGCTGGAATTTTCCAGCAGTTCTTCATGCGTGCCGCGCGCTGTGATCATCCCGGCGTCGAGCACCAGGATGAGATCAGCATTTCTCACCGTTGAGAGCCGGTGAGCAATCACAAAGGTGGTTCGTCCCTCGATCAGGCGGCTCAGCGCCTGCTGGATGAGCTGCTCGGTTGCGGTATCCACCGAAGCGGTAGCATCATCCAATATAAGGATGCGCGGGTTCAGGAGCAACGCCCTGGCGATGGCGATGCGTTGTTTCTGCCCCCCGGAAAGGGTGACTCCGCGTTCACCGACCCGGGTCTGGTACCCTTGAGAGGTTTGCATGATGAAGTCGTGCGCCTGCGCAGCGCTGGCAGCGGCGATCACTTCTTCATCTGTGGCTTTCTCATTTCCGAAGGCGATGTTTTCGCGAATGGTTGAGGCGAACAGAGTGGTTTCCTGCAGCACAATTCCGATCTGACTGCGCAGTGACTTAATTGTCATGCTGCGAATGTCCATCTCGTCAACCAGTATGCGCCCTGAACTTGGATCATAAAAGCGCGGGATGAGGTTGATGATGGAGGTTTTTCCCGACCCGGTCAGCCCCAGCAAAGCCACTTTCTGGCCGGGTTGAACATCGAAAGAGATGTTTTTTAGAATCTGATTACGCCCGTAATGAAAACTGACATTATCAAAACGAACCCTGCCTTTTATGTTTTTCACCGGTTTGGCGCCGGGTTCATCCCGAACCTCTGAAGTGGTATCCAGCACATCAAAAATACGTTCTGAAGCCGCACCGGCGATCGCGACCGAAGGGATGATCAGGCCAAGCCTACGCACGGGTTCAATGAGGTTGCCAACATAACTGACAAAGGCCACGATCGTTCCCATGGTGATGCTGCCGTCGATGTACTGAGTGCCGCCATACAGGATGATGACAGCCATCCCCAGGTTGGCGATGAGGAAGAGCAGCGGCACATTGAGCGCTTGCAGGCGCGCCGCCCGGTTGGATAGCAGGAACCAGGTATTGTTTGTTTCTGAAAAGCGCTCGATCTCAGCTTGCTCCTGCGCGTACGCTTTAACCACGCGTGAGCCGCGCAGGTTCTGTTCTACGGCGGTTGTTAAAGCCGCCAGCTGCTTTTGTACCTGCAGCGAAAGCGGGCGGAACCTGGAACCGAAACGGATCGCCTGGAAAACCAACGGCGGCATGGTGAGCAGGATCAGCAGGCCGAGCTTGAAGTCCATCACCAGCAGCACGATGGCTGTGATCAGCAGCAAAAGCACACCCTCGAGAATCCTCAGGGTTGCCCTGCCGGTCAGGAAACGCACTCTTTCCACATCCTGCACAGCGCGTGAAAGCAGCTCTCCGGTTTCAGACTGGTCGTGGAAGGAGAAGGATAACTGGGTTAATTTCCGCTGGATGTCATTGCGCAGGTCGAATGCCACGTTCTGCGATGCGGTTTCTGTGAGCAGCCCAACGAAATAGTTGAGCACACCCTTGATGATGGTCATCCCCAACAATGCCAACACAGACCAACCCAAAACGCTGACCTGTCTACCCGCGATGCCATTATCGATGATCCAGCGGATGAACTGCGGGATCAGCGAGTTTAAACCCAGCACCGCGAGGAGCGCCAGGTAAGCCCCGAATGTCTTTTTCCAGTAGGGGCGCAGGTAGCTGTACGTTCGCCGCAGCACCTGGAACAGCGGAGCGGAGGGCATGGGCAGCGGTACGTTGTGTGTCGGGTTTTTCTGCTGTATCAAAATTGGTTTACCTAGCGCAGTTCTTAGAATACTACAAACCCCGAAATAAAACAAAGCAAATGCAGCATAAAAAACTGAATGGTGATCTATAAACGCTTGGGCACAGCAAATTTACGCCTGCATCGCCGAGCCGGGTTTACGATATACTTACCTTGTCCAGGATGATGCAGGCAGGAGACCAGGTGCGGATCGCGATTGTTCATGATGCTTTATGTGTTTCAGGCGGTGCTGAGCGGATGGCGGTGTGGCTGGCCAGGTCGTTCCCCCAGGCGCCGGTCTATACCTCCGTTTACCTGCCGGAAAAAACTTTTGCAGAATTTAAAACCCTTCAGGTCAACACGCTGCCTTTTGCCCGTTTGATCAAAAGCGAGCGTCATTTTAAACTGCTGTATCCACTGTGGTATTTCCTAATTCAGCGTAATGACTTCAGGGATTTCGATGTAGTGCTGTCCTCTTCTACTTACCTGGCGAAATTTATCCGGCCGGTTGCTTCTGTAAGGCATGTGTGTTACCTGTACGCCCCCTTCAGGCTGTTGTGGAAGCCTGAATCTTACACCCCTGAAAGTCTGCCAACACGCGGCGCAGCGACCTCACTGGTAAAGCGGGTTATCCCGCTGCTGGGCCGCTGGGATCTGAAGCGCACTCGTGAAATTCCGAAACTTGCCACTACCTGCCGCAATATGGCAGACGAAATTCTCAAGGTTTATCACATGCCGGCAGAGGTCATTTATCCGCCGGTGGAAATGCCGCCCAAAATTGTCACCGGGCAGAGGGAGGATTATTACATCTCAGTCTCACGCCTGATCTCGCATAAACGGGTGGACTTGGCGGTGAAGGCATGCACCCGGTTAAGAAAACAGCTTGTGGTAGTGGGGGATGGACCTGAAAAAGATCGCTTGATACAAATGGCCGGCGACACGGTGCATTTTGCAGGGCGTGTCAGTGATGAGCAGCTGCAGCGGCTCTACCGCGGGGCGCGCGGTTTGATCTTCCCGAGTTACGAGGATTACGGAATTGTGCCGTTGGAAGCGCAGGCCTGGGGAGTACCGGTGATCGCTTTTGGCAGAGGCGGTGTACTGGAGACAATTCAGGAAGGCGTTAGCGGAATCTTCTTTGGTCAGCAGGATGAAGACAGCCTGGTGGAGGGGATCACCCGATTTGAAAAAAACCATTTTGATGTAAAGCGGATTCGGGATTGGGCGGCAGGTTTCAACGTGGAAAAATTTATGGCTAAGATCCGGCAATTCGTACAGGCACCGTGAGCATTTCACATTAGGCGTAAATTGAGTAAAATACCATCACCATGATCGGAAGGGTTATCATTGACCACGACTAATCAGAACGGTAATCCCGAACTCGTCATCAAGACTGAATATAAACCGTGGCTGGTATCAGGGTTGCTGCTGGTTTCAGATCTGGCAGCCATTTTTACTTCTTTCTTCGTTTCCTTCTACCTCAGGAAGTTCCTCATCCCCATCATTGGCGGTGTTCTGAATTTTGACCAGGTTGCTCCCCTGTTCCTGTTGATCATTATCTTTATCCTGGTCATTTTTGTTTTCGCTGGTTTTTACCCGGGTCATGGCCGTACAGGCGTGGTCGAGTTCCGCGAGATCGTTTATATTGTTTCATTCTCACACGTGATCGTGGCGATGATCATCTTCATCCTCGGCTACGGGCCGCGTTTTTCACGGCTGGTCTTCCTCTTCAATTGGTTCTTTGCACTGGTTTTGATCACCAGTTTTCGCCTGCTGCTGCACAACCGCGGATCGCTGCAGCCCTGGTGGGGGCAGCCGGCTGTCGTCATCGGAGGCACCAAAGACGCGACCATGGTCATCCGGCATCTGCAATCCGCCCGGCGCATCGCTTATCGGCCAGTGGCTGCAATCATCCTGGAAAAAGAGATTCAACAAAAAACGATCCAGGGTGTACCGGTCTACCCTTTCTCTGATGAATTGCTGAAGAGTATTCGAAAGTCCAATATCCGCCTGGGTATCTTCACCAATCGCACCACTTCTACGCGCCTTGGCTTCCGCAAGTATCTGCAAACTTTCAGCCTGGTTTTTCCCAGGCTGGTTTATGTACTGGGAGACTCCCCGCTGAATATGCTGGCGATGAAGACCATGGACCTGGACGGGCACCCCGCGCTGCAGGTGCAGTACAACCTGCTGAATCCGTTCTCGCTGTTCGTGAAGCGGGTAGTGGACCTGTTATTAAGCCTGGTCAGCCTGGTCATCACATTCCCGCTCTTCCTGCTCTTTTCGCTGATGATATGGATTGATTCCCCGGGGCCGATCCTGTACACCCAAAAACGCATGGGCAGGGGAGGAAAGCTTTTCAGTATTTATAAATTTCGGACAATGGTCCAGGGAGCAGAAAAGAAACTCGAGGAATTACTGGCTGCAGATGAAAATCTGCGCGAGGAATTTAACAAGTATCACAAACTGCAAAACGACCCGCGTGTCACCAGGATCGGCAGGTTTCTTCGCAAGATCAGCTTTGATGAATTCCCGCAGATCCTGAATGTGATCAAAGGCGATATGAGCTGGGTCGGCCCTCGCGCGTATCTACCCAGTGAACTCGAACAAATGGGAGACTCGGCCGCCATTATTCACCGTGTGTCCCCCGGTCTCACTGGCTGGTGGCAGGTGATGGGGCGCCACAGTGTGAGCTTTAAAGACCGCCTGCAGCTGGATGAATATTACATCAGCAATTTCTCACTGCTGATGGATGTGTTCATCCTGTTCAAAACCTTTTTCATTGTCATCAGTGGACGGGGTGCCTGATCACCGCATGACCAGAGGCCTGTTTTTCCAGGTTCAATTGCGGGAATGCCTGACTTTGTGAGCGAAAAATGACCCAACGAGCAGACAGGATCACGGCGTTATTCCTGCTTATTTCAGTTGTCGAAGGTATCGTTGTAGCGGTCATTCTTTTATTTATTCCTACTGACCCCAAGAACTCCTTCCTGTTTGGATATTCCAAAAGCCGCCTGTTGATGTTGGCTGCGGTGGTGGTGCTATTGCTTCTTTTTGGCGCCGCGCTTGTCAACAAGCGGTTGCGCTCCTGGGTTGCTCGGCTGCTCGATCCTGCGTCGCGATTCGCAAAGATACTCCCTTGGGTGGGTGGATTGATGCTGTTGTTGTTGTGGCTCACCATCTGGATGCCGGCTTACCGGTTTGAAGAAAGTGCGGCGGGCTTCACCAGGCTGCAGCCGCTGCTCATCTGGGTCGAACTCGTAGCGGTGCAGGCATCTTTAGCCGCGTGGGCGATTGGAGAGCGGGGGAGTTTTCGTTCTGCGTTGGGGGATCTACAGGGTTCGCGCAAATGGCTGCGCATAGGTTTTGGCCTCGCTGGTTTAACCATCCTGATCTTTACCGGGCTTCTAATTGCGGGCGGTGAATTCAGTGGCAGACAGTTGTATTTTCCACCCGGCGCACCGCTTTCAGGACTGCAGGTGCTCCTGGCTTGGGTTGTCTTTTATGTACTGCTGAAGCTGGAGCAGAGATCGCAGTCAAAGACGCCACCGCGTAAATGGGTCGCCATCATGCTGTTCCTCTTCATTTGGGCGCTTACATTCGCCGCCTGGTCATCCATCCCCATCCCCTGTACTGACGACCGACCTGGACCATTTCCTCCCAACAATGTTTGCTACCCCAATGTCAATGATGCAGTGTACAGCATCGCTTCGCACTACATCACCCTTGGCGAAGGGGTCTACAATCAATGGTTGACTGATAAACCCCTCTATATGGCATTCCTGGCGTTGGGGCAGGGCATTGCCGGACCGATGATCGATGATTATCTTGGTTTCCAGGTCGCGGTGATTGCGCTTTTACCAGCCCTCCTATTCCTGGTCGGGAGGAAATTGGCGGGTAGCGCATTCGGGGTGCTGCTGGCGATCCTGGCTTCATTGCAGGGAGCTTACGCGATCAAGCTGTACCGCGAGGTGGGCAGTGTAAATGTGAAGCTGGAGAACCCCGAGGTTCTGACAGCGCTCTTCCTGGTTTTATTTGCCATTGCGGCGTTCAAATGGCTATCGAACCCGGCAGACCCGCGGTGGGCCATCCTGAGTGGCGGCATTCTGGGACTTAGCGTTTTATTGCGCTTCAACCCGCTTTTCATCATTCCTTTCCTGGTATTGGCGGTTTTCCTGGCGGGGAAAGGCAACTATAAGAAGGTTGTGATCGCTATTCTTTTATCAGGATTAGCGTTTTCTATTGCATTTGGTCCCTGGTTCTTTTCTGCGACTGATTCATCCGGCAGGAATCATTATTTTGTGAAGATTGAAGAGGTGATCAACAGCCGATTCTCCTCCTGCCAGGATCAGAAGTTGCCTGACTCACCTGCCGGAGCGGATGGTCCAATCCAAATACAACCGTTATCTCCTGCGGCTGGGTATATGCCGGAAAATCCTCCCTCTGAACAGCAGGACCTTCTGTATTACGGTTTAGGTGAGATCGATAAGGCAGGTATTTCGGGTATCTTTTATCATTTCCTGAACAATATTTACACCGGATTGGCCAAGTTGCCCTCCAGCCTGGTGCTTCATCCCATACAGGAACAGGTCAAGGACGGTATTTGGACTTTTACGGACGCACAACCCCTTTGGAAGGTCCGCCTGCGGGGGGAAAATCTGATCGCGATGGGCATCAACCTGGTGCTGGTGCTGATCGGCATACTGACCGCCCTGAAGCGCTTCGGGTTGGCGGGGCTAACCGGGCTGGTGGTGCAGATGGGGTATTACGCGGGCAACGCGATTTCACAGACCTCAGGCGGGCGCTACCTGGAACCGGTGTTCTGGGTGCTGATCCTGTATTACTGCCTTGGGCTATTCTCGCTCACTACATTTGGCATCAAAGCCTTCTCCCGCGCACTCAATTCGGAACTGGGATATTTGGAAGTAAATAAACAGCCAACCATGAAACTCCGGGGAAGGAGGTATGCGTGGCAAACCCCCGCGCTGCTGGCAGCATTTCTGTTGCTTGGCATGGTCCTGCCGTTGCTGAACCTCATCCCTGAAAAACTCCCTGCCGAAACCGATTCTGCCATTGATGCAACAGCGTATACCTTGCTCGCGCAAAACGGATTTGTCAGTGCCGGCGAATGGGGTGCATTCATAAAAGATTCGAACCATGTAATCATCCAGGGCAGAGCCTACCACCCGCGTTATTACCGCGGAAATTTTTACCGACCCGGCAACCTCAGTTTTGAGTTGATGTTGTTATCCAAAGACCATGTGCTGGTCGGGTACTCGCCGCGGATGATGCCCAGTGATTCATTCAGCGATGCCAGTGATGTGATCCTGGTCGGCTGCCTCATTGGGCGGGATTCGTTGTGGGCAGCCCAACGGTTGATCGTTGAGTCCATCGCGATCATTCAGCTGGATAACGAAGGTCAATTGTACCTGGATAAAAACACAGCCTGGGATTGCACTCGTTGAAATAATCTCCCTGATGCTATTGCGTTTTTTACCCTGGCTGACCGACTCCCATTCGTGAACTCCTTTGTAACCAGCCGTGGGTGATTTCGATTATAATTTTTCTATCCGCGAATTATCATGGAGAGCTCAAACGGTAAAAAATGGATTCCAGGCAGGATTATTTAGGAAAAGAAACCAGTATCCTGATTTTTAGTTTGCTTGGATCCGTCGAGATGTTGATCACCTTACTTTTTCTCCTCTCGACAGAAAACGGACACCGCGGTGAATTTCTCTTTAATCTGCTGGAGAGAGGTTTTATTGAACTAACCATTCTCCTGTTGCTGTCCGTGGTGTTACTGGGTATTACGATTGCTTTAATCAGGGATCGGTCCCGTTATTCTTCAGTTTTGATCCAGTTCACAATAAACAACCGAAAGTTTTTATCGGTGTTGGTTTGTGCCGGCCTGGTCGCTGGTTGGGCGGCTGTCACCATTCCACCTGATTATTTTGGACGATTCGCTGGATATTACCAATGGTTACGCCCTTTCATCGCGGTGGTTGGGCTGCTCGCCTTGCAAGCATTGGTTCTCTACCTCACCGCTACAACACGGATCAATCGTCTAAAAGATGCGTTTAGCCTTTTTAAATCCCGGATTTTCCTTATTGTTTTTCTTAGTGCTCTGCTGGTTTTTCTTCTTGCCTATGTAACCAGTTTCGGCTTGATCAGTGATACCCCATTATGGAACGTTCCTGGAATCCCTGTCAGCGGGACGCAAATGTTTTACATAGTATTCATTGTTACTGGAATTTTCTTATTCTTCTGTCGTTTCCCAAAATTAACAACTGTGCTCAAGCGGAAAGAAATCCAGATTGGTATACTAGTTATTGTTTTTTTGACAACCCTGTTAGTTTGGGGAACCACACCACTACCAGGAGACAGCCTGTCAGTTGCGCCATCACTCGCAAATCCTGAACCCTATCCCAGGCGCGATGCGAGAATTCACGATCTTGGTGCTTTATCCATTCTTTACGGGGAAGGTATCAACTTCAGGGGGTACACTGATAAGCCGTTGTATATGGTCTTACTGGCCATCTTCCACCTTATTGCTGGTTATGATTATGGACTGCTGGTATGGGTGCAGATTGCCTTCCTGTCATTAATCCCTGTATTAGTTTACCTGCTTGGTAAACATTTTCATTCTCCATTGTTTGGTCTGCTGATGGCCGCTATGGTCATCGTTCAACACCGTAATGCCATCGTGTTGGCGCGCATGATCTCATCAGTAAATGTAAAAGTATTGGCTACCGAAACATTGGTATTTATGGGGATAGTGCTACTCACTTTGGTTTTATTCAAGTGGGATAACCAGAAGGATAAAGAAACACTACTCCTTGCCGGAGGAGTGGTTGGGGCGTTATCGCTTGTTCGCTTGAACCCTCTGCTGTTTTATCCCTTCATCGGATTGATCATAGTCCTGTATTACCGAAAGCGGAGGAAATTGATAATTCCGCGATTATTGATCTTTTCGGCAGGTTTCTTGATCATTTTTTCTCCCTGGGTTATTTCTGGTGTTAACCCTTCCGGGACGCCTTTCTTGATTCAGAAACTGCAGGACGTTCTTCAAAACCGGATAGCCCCTGTGATTCATGTTCCAATTCACGAGGAGAAGCAAATAATTTACCAGCCGAAGGATGATAATTATTTTGTTCTTTACGACGTAAATGAAAGGTTTTCAACGCGCTTTCCCACTAACACAACGGCTGGTCCCAGAAAAATATTGGGAATGAGACAAAACCTGGTAACTGGAGATGAATCAGAGAATGGCAATTTTCTAAACTATCTGAAAATTACCGGGAGTCATTTTATACACAATTACATTGCTTCTTTAATGGCTTTACCTGATACCTTGAGCAGGAGCGGAATCAAGGTGCTGGCACAGAGAGACTATTGGGCGGATTCGCAAATCTGGAACGGAAGATTATCGTCTGGTTTGCTACGTTTTATTGTGATCAACCTAATACTTGTTTCTATAGGGACTGCTTTTAGCTGGAAAAAACACCGCTGGAGAGGATTGATCCCGTTAGTGATCTTCCTGGTATATGATCTGGCCATCAGCATCTCTCTAACTTCAGGAGGCAGGTATATTGTTCCAATTATCTGGATTTTATTCTTCTATTATGGCATGGCGTTCGTTTTCATTGTGGACTTTTTGATAAAGGTGTTTGGTAGTAACCATGGCAACGACTGCTTTGTGCAAGATCAACCTGATGTCAGAAATCAAAATAAATCCGGATTGGCAGTGATCTTTTCTGGTTTAGTAATTATTGCATTGCTAGTCCCGGTGGCGAACATGTTACTACCCAGGTTTATTCATGAAAACCCGGCTGAGAAAGCGGAGAGGTTGTTCGCCGCATCAACTGTAAAAAGCCCACAAGCTTTTAGGTTCATCAGCGGTACGATCTTATATCCCATATACTACCCAGGAAGCGGTGAAGTTGAACTTGATCTATACAACGCGAACCAGGTTAAAACTGTATTTATCCCATTGTTCGGAAAAAATGGTGCGGTCACTGTTATGAGTACGAAAATTCGACCGGGCGATCCGGGATTGTTGATTTTTAATGAAGGTAATCAATTAATCAAGGTATTTATCTTCCGAGAAAACCAACTGCTTGAATACTGGTCCTCACCATAAACCTCAGAGAATCTGCCTATCTAGTAGAACGCTCTTCGATTCTGGAATTGTTGCTCTTAATCAATAACCACTACCTGACCATTCCGGGGGGGATCATCTGCAAAGCGCCCTTCCATGGGCAGCCAGATCCTGCCGGCAGGCAACCAAGAAATTCTCTTTATATCAGGTATGTAAGTAAATACAACGCTTGTGAGCTTGCGTGTGATAGAGATAAGCTCCTCATTATCTTCCACGAAGTTCACTTTTCCCGGTTGACCGAGATGAAGTTTTATCAGCTGGTGAGATAAACCGATCAGGCGAGGGGTATCCAGCGCGATCGCCTGTTCAAAGGTTTGTGAACCCCAATGGTTGAGAAAACCCCCATCGCCAATATTCCAGATGCCATGAGCGCCATAGCAGTAACTATCTGCCCCGGCCAGGATGCTGACCCAATAAGCATACAGTTGATCAGGACCATAAAACCCGTTAAGAATGCCTTCATACCAGGGCTCCAGGTTAATGAATCCTCTATCAATTATGTCATGTGTTGCGTAATGTTGAAGGGGGAGTTGATAAAGCTGCCCCCGGGAGGCTTCACTGTGCCCGGTCTGGCCGGTGTTGGCTGCCAGCAGGTGAGGGTTTTCAACACAATCAAAACCGGTTTCACCTGGGGAAGGGTGAATCACAAAAGGAATCTCGGTCAGTTTTGTTAATTGCTCCAACACCTGGCTCCAGGCTTGCCTCCGGTTTTCCTGGATTTTTGACCGTTGGAAAAGCCGGTGTGCTATTCTTCGAAACCCGGGTCTGGTTCTAAGCTGTTCGCCCATTCTGTACGCGTTCGACCATTTCAATCGGAAAATTTTCTGGTCGCCCACGCCAAGGTGGTGGTTGCTTTCGCCGGTTAGGCAGTAAATTACTTCCAGGTCACTGGTGAAATCGATAACCTTCTGCCACCATGCGATCATGGGTTCAATACCCAGCCATCGGATCTGCTGCCCCCATGCCCCGTAAATGATCGCGGCAAGACCGGATTCATTCATTTTCAGGATGCGGTCACGAGCGAATTGCAGGTATTGGTCGTTGAACTCGCCTGACCATGTCCAGGCCGGGCCGGCAGGACTTGCAGCGTTCGGATTATCGGGTGTTGTTTCCGGGGGAATGCCGACAACGACCTGGGCAGCACTGTACCCCTGCGTTGCTCTTAATTCAGTTAACCGCTTAAAATCCTCGTCTGACAACCTGGAGGTCATTGCATACCACCAGGTATCGGCGAGGAACCCTTTCAGTGTGACGGTCATTTACAGAGCTTTTTCGAGCGTGTGCTGCCAGGCTTTCAATGCAAGTGTCTCTGGAATCTCCACATCGTCCATGGAGAGTGTTTGTCCCGGCGCGACATCATGCTTCATCACCACATTGCGCATCAGTCCTATGGGAAGGTGATCGGGCATGGAGTCAATGAGGATAGCCTCTCCCCTAACCTCAAAACTGCCAAGCGCCTGTTTGATGCGCTGCCCGGCTATTAGAGGGGTCTTGGTGATGGCTACCACGCTGGTTGTAGGCTTGCGGCTGTTATCCAGGAGAACCTGACCGCCATTCATTACTTCCCGAATCGTTTTCGGGATTTCAAGATGGCAAAGATGATAATTGCGCAAGAGCGTGTAGTAGGGTCCGTCACCTAACTTGAGGTATTTCAACGCCGCAGCCTGCAGCGGATCGTGTTCACCGCTGATAAATACACCCGCGGGCAGTTTTGGAGATCCCGGCTGTGAGAGCAGGTAATCGCTGATCGGCTGACCCATGTTTTTTGCTTCCGCTGCTAATCGATACGACCCTTCACTTACATCGGCGGAAGTGTACCCCAGCAGCCCCCGGCAGGCGATGGTCGCTCCAAGACCGTTTGCCACCAGCACCTGTTCGATCTGCAGTTTGGTGCCATCGGTAAATGCGGTCACCTGGTCAAGGCTGATGCCCTGGAATTGCGCCCAGTATTGCATGTCCTCTAATTTCGGTTGATGATTGAGGTAGCCTTTAAGATTACCGTAAACCAGCGGTCTAAACCCCATTGCCAGGGCTTCGCGATGCAGCGCAGCCAGCGCGCCGGGTTGGTCACCTTCGGCTTCGGTGAGTACACCCAATGTTGATAGATACGTACCCGAGGTGATCTGGAGCTCTGCGTCCATTGTGACCGCGGGAAGCGATGCCTCCAGAGCGCGCGCAATGATATCTGTGCCATAAATGGGATCCCCGGCACACTCAACGATCACCTGACTGTTTTCAATCAAATCATCAATATCGTTTGTGTAGGGAACAGAGGAAGTAAGTGTATTAAGATCACGGCGGGTGAGAACTTTACTGACGACCATGTCCGGTTGATGATGAAGGGCTCGCATGAGTCCGGTCGCGATAAAACCCGTTCCGATGATGCCTACGCTAGTCTGATTCTTCAATGACGCACCTTTATTTTTGGTTAAGCTTTCTATCCTGACTGTATGCCCGATTATACTCCACAACCTGATTGAAGACCCCGGAATCATGGACTGCGTCCATTCTGAAGGATGAGTAATTTCGATAAGCAATATGAGCACTCACCCCATAGTATTTCATGATCCTTAGAGTTTGAAATCAATAGCGATCAAACATGAAAAAGGGTCGAGCACTGGACGATTTTATCTCGGCAGAGTATATTATTGCTATCATGGTTTCATTCCGGTTAGGTCTCACGCGCACGCTTATATTCCGGGTCACAAAACATACATACAACCTGTCGGAAAAAGAATAGACATCAATGGGGCGATCGATTCTACATAAGCTGCGTCAAACCTTTCTGCCGCCTGAGAGCCCTCAGGAATTATTCCTGCGCACGCTGTATCATCGCCTCAATGCCTCCCCCTGGTTCATAAACCGGCAGATCAAAGCCGCGAGGTCTTCTTACCGGCAATGGCGTGACCTTCAGTTGCATTCTCTTCCTCCGGTGCGGAGGGATGAAGCGCAGCCAACAGTGGCTTTTCTTCTTTTCACCAATTCTGGCCAGGCAGCTAAAGCCCAGCAGACATTTCAATCCATCGCGAAACTAAATTCTGGCAGCTGGCAGGTCATCCCGATCACGGATGATGGAAGTTTTCCGTTGGACCTCAAGGGCAGCCTTGAGGGTGAAAGGGTCCTACCGCCAGCCAACATCGGTAATTTAAAGCAGGTGATCGGTGAAAATATCGGTGTTGACTTTCTTGTATTCTGCGGCGCTGGTGATGTTTTCGATGGCGACATACTGGATCGCTTCCAGGCAGCGTTGTCAGCGAATCCGGCAGCCGATATTTATTATTTTGATTGTGAATTGCAGCAGGCGCTGCCAGACCCGCCACTACCTTTCTTTAAACCGACCGAAAACTCGCCAGAATTGCTGCTCTCCATCAACTACCTCTCCCGCGGGTTTATACGCAGGTTGTCGATAAAAGAAATGCTCTCATCACTGCCTGAGGTGGAAGATACGCTGGGTCTTGAATTAGCCATGATGTTACGGCTTCTCGAGCAGGGAGCCCGCACCTGCCACATTCCCCGCCTATTGGTCTCCCAGGCTGCGGCATGCGAGGATTCGGCTGTGGAGCTTGACGCGGTCATCCAGGAATTCTTATCGGGTAAAGGGAAAAATGGGGTAAAAATTGACCGAGATTCATATGGCCGGCGCATCGGCTGGAAACACATTGAGCCTTCGGTTTCCATCATCATCCTCAACCGTGATCACGGCGCCTGGCTGCGTACGCTGGTTAACTCCATCTTTGCCCTTACTGATTATTCGAATTACTCATTGATCATCGTTGATAACAACAGCACTGAAGCGGATGTGAGAGCCTTTTATACCGAACTGGCCGATAAACACCGTGTGCAGGTGGTGCACTACGACCGCGATTTTAATTATTCAGAAGCGATCAACACCGGGGTGGAGGCTTCACAGGCTGAGGTAATCGTGCTGCTTAACAACGACATGCAGGTGACCAGCTCAAAATGGTTGAGCGAGCTTGTACGCTGGGCAGTTGATCCCCAGATAGGCGTGGTGGGTGGAAAACTGCTGCACCGCAACGGCTCCATACAGCACGCGGGTATCATCCTGGGAATGAACGGTTTTATCGGGCACCTGTATCTTAACGCGCCTGAACATTACCACGGGCTGGCAGGTTCGGTCGATTGGTACCGCAACTTCTACGCCCTCACTGGCGCTTGCCAGGCAATGCGCCGCCGGTTATTTTACCAGGTCGGGGGTTACGACGAGCGTTTCAGGCTGGCTTTTGGGGATATCGATTTCTGCCTGCGTGTGTTCAAAGCCGGCTACCGAAACCTGTACAACCCTTACGCAGAGTTGATCCATTATGAAGGCGGATCGCGCGGTTATGAAACTCCGGTGAAGGATATCCTGTTAGGTTACGATGAATTGGGATCATGGTTGAAGGAAGACGATGCCTACTTCTCACCGAACCTGACCTATACTCCCATCCCCCAGTGCAATTTCACCCCGGGCGCAGTCGACGCACGGTTGGTGAATATTGAGAATCGAAAACAAACTCTCGAAAGCGGTAAAGGTTAAGAATCCGGGGCTAGTTCCTGATCAACCCGATCAATAAAGGGCAGGCGATTATTGCGCTCAAGACAAACAGGATGATTGCCATGGTTATGGCTGTCTTTGATCCGCTGCCCCCGGTTTGTTCCAGCACCGCTTCCTGCGGTTTTGCGGGATTGTAAAACACCAAAACACTGCTGTTGACCGGGTATTTAACGACACCGTTCTCAGCCTGCGCGGGGGTGTTGTAACCTCTGACCCCGCCAAAAGCAACCTGTTTGCCTGTGTTCAATTGCCCTCCGGCGAAGTAGGTGTATTCGACGTGCGGATAATAATGGGTTTTGATATTGCCATCATCGTCGCTGGTGGAACCCTGGCGAACTTCAGAAACCGTGATGGTTCCGGGTGCTGCCGGCCAGTTACGGCTGGTGATGGTTTTCTTTTTACTTTTCAAGCCATACACCAAAAGTGAAATACCTGCTGTGAGTGTTAACAACAGGAAAAATCCCCCACAGATCAGACCAAAGTTCAGCGGTAAATTTGCCATACTGAAGGCCTTTTCTTCTGAAGACCAGGCAGACTTTATGTGTTTGTGATTACTTCGCGGCTAGTTTTTCGTTGATGCTGGCCATCAGTTCACCAACATTCGCGAAGTTTTGTATCTCGTTCTGGCTGAACTCGATGCCAAACTCCAGCTCGATGGCGATCATGAGGTTGATATGAGAGAGCGAATCCCATTCATCCACGTCATCTGCGGTCAATTCGGGCGTCAATTCAATGGCATCATTGTCAAAAACGGTATGAAAAACGCTGGTTAATCTTTCTTTTAGTTCCATTATTTACTCCATGGTTGATAAATCGCCGGGATCTTTTCCTTCGTACAAAGCCTTTAATACTCTACGTAATATCTTACCACTTTGATTCTTTGGAACGCGCTCAATCAGGTGGAATTCAGCCGGGATGGCGGTGGTGGAGACCTTGTTGGAGACGTAGATGCGGCACTTGAGCTCCAATTCCTTGGTCCATTCCACGTTATTCCCCAGCTTGATAAAGGCGATGATGCGTTTATGGATGAGCGGGTCATCCGCGCCGATCACAGCGACATCCACGATCTCGGGTATCTCCAGGAGCGCGCTTTCCACTTCGAATGGACCCACCAGGTGACCGGCAGTATTGATGACATCGTCCGCCCGGCTGACATACCAGTAATAACCGTCCTCATCGTAGTACGCCAGATCGCCGGTTGTGTAGATATCCCGGTGGAATTTGTCCGCGTAAGCGGCATCGTTCCTGAAGTAGTTCCTGAACATCGATCCCCACCCTTTGCGCAGGCATAAAAGACCCTGCTTGCCTGGAGGCAGGGTTTCCATTTCTTCGCTGCAAATGAGCGGTTCAACACCAGACCTGGGTTTGCCCATTGAACCCGGTTTAACCGTCATCGGCGGGCGGTTGGCGATCATCATCGATCCGGTCTCAGATTGCCACCAGTTATCATAGATCTCAACCCCGAATACCTTCTTACCCCAGAAATATATCTCCGGATTGAGGGGCTCACCTACACTGTACATCCTTTTTAGACTGCTGAAGTCGTGTTGTTCAAATTTTTCTGCGTCTTCCTGCATCAGCATTCGCAAGGCAGTAGGCGCGGTGTACCAGACGGTGACCCTGTCCTCCCCCAGAATTCTCAACCAGTTGTCGGCGTTATAGGTGCCGTTGTACTGCAGCTGCCGGGCAGCGGTGCTGAAGGGGGCGATGATCCCGTAGACCAGGCCCGTGATCCACGCCGGGTCGGCTGTGCACCAATAGAGATCATCCGCCTCGAGCTGCATGATCTCTTTGAATGAGTTTTGCATGTCCGGCAGAGCGCCGTGTACATGCAGCGCGCCTTTGGGTTTTCCGGTGGATCCTGACGTGTACTGTAAAAACGCGGGAGTTTCCGGCGCTACATGGTGTGGGTAATCAAAGAAGGGTTCAGCGTTGGCCAGCATGTGCTTCATACTGAGCACGACATCATTCTGGTCATCATCAATATCGATGACCAGGATGTGTTCAAGCGCTGGCAGTTTCTCTTTGATGGATACGATCTTCCTGAGCAGGCTCTTGCGGGTAATCACGACGCGGGCGTTACTGTTGGAAAGGCGGTCCAGCAAACCCTCTTCACCGAGGGTGCCAAACAGGATGCTCGAGATCGCCTGCAGCTTGAGAATTCCGAAGAAGCAGCTGATGAGCATCGGGCTGCGCGGGATGAAGATGCTGACCGTGTCTCCCGGGTTAATGCCTAGCGCACGCAGCACCTGCGCGACCCGGTTTGATTCGCGCTCAAAATAGGAATAGGTGTAACTCGTGCGAGATAAGTCGCTATCAACCCAGTGGAGAATTAATTTATCACCGTCACCATTTTCTACATGTTTAGTGCAGCAGCCATAAGTGATGTTATCGTTTAGCATTACGACCTCGATTATGGATCAATCGTCCACCGACTCTGATTGATTGTCTCCCATGCTCCTCCTAAAAAGAGTATATCATCAACATCATGACTGATTAAGAAATCAGAAAGAGAGAAGAATTCATCAGGATAGTTGCGGATATCAACGGAGTATGTGTGCGAATAATGAGATGCCAATAGAGTTTCAATGGAATTCACGTAAGAATCCCCAATGATTAACAAGTTTCGTTTGGATTGATTGTCAAAAATGAATTCGACCAAATCTATGTCTGCCCCATAATACTCAATGTAATGATCTGTAAATGGTCTGGTCGAGTACTTTCCCGCCAAATACTCTTCCATGTGGTTCAGTTCCATGGGAAAGCCATTAACATCCAGAATGCGGTAAGAAGGGAGGTCTACCAGAGCGACCTCAAATTTATCCGCGGGGTTCAAACGATACAATGTTCTCCTGGAAAAAGACCCATGAAAACTTATATCTGGAAACGTGTAAACATTATCATGCGCGAGCATGGGGGAAATATCAGGGTAATTTTCAGCAAGCATGTGATAGATCATTTCATACGCGTGAAGCGTACCGTGGATATTCCAGTGATGGTCGGTCCTGTAATAATACTTGAGATGATCCTCAAATCCATTTATGGTAAATTTACCAAAACGCAATCCTGCCGGGAGATGTGTCTCAAAGTAACTCAATGCCTGTCCCTTGTCGGCGTTGAAGTTTTCAGCCGTGATCGGGTTGTATGGTGAATAGTCGATACTTTCAACATAATAGACATAAAAATTGATGTCCGGGTGGTGTTGTATCAGCCGGGTGTAAGAGGAGATTGTGCTTTCAATGGTTGCGATCTCCCTGCTAGTGAAAGACTTGGGGAAATAAAAAAGCACTGGTTGATCTTTGATCACATAGATTTGTGACTCCTTCATATCAGCCGGAATAGCTGGTGTATTAATTGGCAGGTATGAGGCGCGTATCAATGCGCGATCGAAATCATAAGCCGTTTGGATCCAGGTGGTGCGTAACGGGAATTGATCGGAAATCGCTGTTTCAAATTCTTTCTGGAATTCGCTTGAAGAAAATGGCTTTTGCGAAGACTGCCACGCCTGCAATGGTTTGCCCTGCAGCGCGTATTTCAAACCGATTTTGATCTCACCTAAGGGAAATTCCGGAAACGGAACCAGTATTCTGTACTCGATCAATGATCGAACAGTTCCAGTTTCACCCCTGGCAATCCAATACAGCAGCGCGCTGCAAATCATCAGATAGAAAAGCGTAATTATTGATGAGATTAAGCATCTTCGCTTCATGATCAGATAAACCTCAGGTCAATCTCATTATGGAATGAGCATCCAGGATTGACGGATCGTCTGATCAGGTCCGCCGATGAACAGAATGTCATCAACATCGTGCTCTTCCAGGAACTCAGCCAGGTTAAATTTTCCATACGGATACTTACGCACATCGATTGAATATGTATGGTGATAATGCGCTGCCAGGATGGATTCAATGGCATTTGCGTAGGAATCCCCGATGATCATCAGGTTTCGTTCGGAGCCGTTTTCGTACACGTATTCGATCAGGTCTCTATCTGCTCCATAATACTCAACATAATGGTCAGTGAAAGGTTCGGTTGAGTAATGACCATCAAGGTAATCCGCCTGATGATGCAGATCGAGTTCCATTCCAGTACTATCAAATATTTTATGGGGAGGAAGATCAAGCAACGCGACCTCAAAAATATCTCCTGGCCGAATCCGGTAGAGTGAAAACCTGGCCAGCGAACCATGGAACTCGATATCAGGGAACACGTAAAACCTGTCATGAGAGATCATGGGAGAAATTTCCGGGTAGTTTGCTGCCAGCATCGCGTAAATATCCTCGTACCCCTGCAGCGTCCCGTGGATATTCCAATGGTGGTCCGTTCTGAAGAAATAGTCAAGATATTCCTCTAGATTTCTATAATGGAGCCTGCTAGTAATTAATGCTTCGGGTTTGTTCTGTAGAAAATATTCAAAAGATCGGTTGGCTTCACCCCAATAGATTTTGGATGTCAACGGATTTGCATTTGAATAATCAAGTCCATCAACCTGATATGCATAAAAATTCATATCCGGGTATTTATCTAACAACTCGCTGTACCGCAGAATCGTATTGTCGATATACTCCTGCTTTTGGGCGACCTGGCGAGGAGGGTAAAAGAGGAAATGCTTCCCCAATAACTCATAGAGACCAGATCTGCCCATATCAGCTGGGATCGCGATATCCGGTTGGGTGGAATAAATCACGCGTATCATTATCCTTTCCAATCCGTACATTAACTGAATCCATGTTGCTCGCAAGGGAAATTGATCAGAAACACCATATTCAAAGTATTGCTGGTAAGTCCCTGGAATAAACTGCTCACCTGCCCTTTGCCATGCCAGCAAGAGCTTTCCCTGAATGACCCTTTTTGCTCCCATTTTAAGATCAACCAATGGAAAAGCTGGAAATGTTGCCAGCGCCCTGTTTTCAATCAGCGAATTGACAGACCCGGTTTTTCCCCTGGTTACCCAATACATCGGAACAAACAGGATGATAACAAAGAAGAGGATAATTGCTTGTGACCAGGGTATTTTAATATTCATAAGTTTCTTTGTCTTTTTGTTAGTCTGTAAAGTATTTAATAATAAAAGGTATCAAGGAGCAATCACATAGTCATGATTTATGGTCTGATAAGGACCTCCAATAAAAAGCACATCATCCACTTCGTACTTTAACAGGAAATCTGATAAAGAAAAATAACCTTCCGGCTGGTTACGCACATCTACAGCGTAAGTATGTTGATAATGAGAGGCCAGGAGCCTTCTTATCGAACTGGCGTGAGAATCTCCGATCAAGAGCAGGTTTCGGTCGGCATTATTTTCAAACTCGTACATGTAAAATTGTGGGTTCCAACCAAAATACTCGACATAATGGTCAGTAAACGGGGTCACTGAATATTCCCCCGAGTGATATTCTGCTCGTTTATGTATATCGATCCGGTTACCTTCCTCATCCAACACCCGGTGGGCTGGCAGGTCGATTATCGGAATGGTGAAACTATCACCGGGTTGAATCTTATAAAGCGTGAAGCGTGCAAGGGATCCGTGGAATTCGAAATCCGGGAAAGTATAAAATCCCTTGGGTTCAATCCTGGGAGAAATCTCGGGATAATTCTTTGCCAGCATCCGGTAAATTTCTTTGTAACCTTTTAGAGCCCCGTATATGTTCCAGTGATGATCTGTTCGATAGAAATAATCTTGATATTCATCAAAATCATTTACTGTAAAAGTACCCAGGGTTAAACCTTCAGGAATGTTTTCAGCGAAGTAAGCAAGAGAACGCCCGGCATCGCCATTTGGATAATTAATGTTCAGCGGATTTGCCAGTGAATGTTCGATAAGTTCGATGGAATAAACATAAATATTAATTTGCGGATGCGTGTTGATTATCGCTCTATAAATTTCCAATGTATTGTCAATAAACTCGCGTTTTATGGCAACCTGTCTCGGCGCGTAAAAAAGGGTCGAGTCTTCTGTAGATACATAAATTCCTGTTTTTCTCATATCTGCTGGATTGGCAATCCTATTGAGTGGAGCATACACCAATTTAATCTTTAAGCGATTGAAATCATTTGCTAATCTTATGCCGGTTGAGCGAAGTGGAAAATGATCAGAAAGAGCAATTTCGAATGCGCTTTGGTAGCGACCAGGCAGAAATTCACCACCAAATGTTTTCCATCCTTCTACCGGATGAGCCTGGAAGAGATACCTGATCCCCATCTTGAAATCTTCCTCGGGAAGTGTGGGAAAAGGTTCAAGAGTCCTGTATTCTATAAGCGACCTTTTATTTTTGAAATCGCCTTCTATTATCCAGTAAAAGGGCAGAGAGCAGATGGTGATGTAAAAAAGGATCAATATTTTTGAAAGATGTTTCATCGAAATTCATTCTTTGAAAATTTAAAACTGCGCGTAAATAAATGCGTTGAATCCCTTGGCAAGAATGGAGGATATAGAGAGAACGAACAACGCCAAATAGAGCAGGTCCATCACCAGGCGGCCAACAGGGCTAACTTGATCGATCTTTTTCTCAATTCTAAAGAATAAAGGAACACAGAACAGGACCGCCATCAACGGGTATGGTATGTAATAGATCATACCTAAAGATCTTATTGAAACATCCGCGGTTAACCCATTTCCTCCAACGAGCGCAGAAAGAAATGGTTTCCAGTTTGAAACAACAGGGATTCTGAAAAATACCCATCCCAACATGACTAAAGCAAGACTGTATGTATATTGAAACACAACCGGCAGTTTTTTTAAGAATCTACCAAACCCGCTTGCCTCAATTGCTAGTATCAACCCGAAGTAAACGCCCCAAATAACAAAATTCCAGCTTGCGCCGTGCCATAAACCGGTCAGTAGAAAAACGATCAGGATGTTCGTTTGCTGGCGGAGCAATTTTTCCCTTTTTCGGGCAAATTCAAGCGGGATGAACAAATAGGTTCGGAACCAGGCGGTTAAGGTCATGTGCCATCGGCGCCAGAAATCAGTGATACTGCGGCTGATGTAAGGAAAATTGAAATTCTCCGGGAGTTTGAAACCGATCATTTTTCCCAGGCCGATCGCCATATCGGTATACCCCGAGAAATCCAGATAGATTTGAAGCGTGTACGAAATGAGTCCAAACCAGGCTAAATCAACCCCGATCTGGTTAAAGTCCAGAGAGAAGACCTTATCAGTGATCAGAGCAAGCGAATCTGCCAGCAGGATCTTTTTTGCCAGCCCGCCGATGAACCTTCTCGCACCGGCGATCATCTCGTTTGGAACAAATTTCGGGTTATTTAGCTCATTTTTTACTTGTCCCAGCCTGGTGATAGGACCCTGCAATAGCTTGGGGAACATGATGAGGTACGAACTGAATCGAATAGGGTTTTTCTGGGCGCTCTCCGAACCATGATAAACATCCACAACATACGCGATGGCTGAAAAAGTGAAGAAAGAGATTCCCAGGGGTAATCCTCTTTGTTCAAATTCGATGGTGAGATTCGCAAAATCAGCTAAGCTTTGAACAATGAATCCTGCGTATTTGTAGAATATCAATCCGAACAAGTTTGCCAATACTGCCACCCACATCATAAAACGTGCGGCTGTGTGTTTATATCCTTTCAATGATCCAATGATTAACCCAAACCCGTAGTTGAACAGAATAACCAGGACCAGCAGGGGTAAGTGAGTGAGATCAGCCCAGCCAAAGAAGATCAGGGATCCGAGAACCAGAATTCCATTTCTCCAGTTGCTAAAGGGTAGAACATAAAACAACAACAGGAAAATTGGCAGAAAAACAAACATGAAAGTCAGACTGGTCAGAGGCATGTCGTTAAAACTCTTTCTACTGAAAAACCAAATACCCTAAAATAGACCTTTTTTCATAATACCATACAATTTCACCCACTTTTCACAACTGAAAGTGAAATACCCCGATCTCTGAACAGGGTATTATTCTCAATAATTTTGATGTTCTTGTTGGTTTTATTAGCGGCTGTTAGTTCTCAAGAAGGCGGATGTTTTCTTTCCAGTCAGGAATTTGAGTATCAAATGTTCTTTCAAACCTGCTGCAATCCAAAGCGGAGAATACCGGTCTATGCGCGGGGTTGGGAAAATCAATCGTTTTTGCGGGGAGGATTTCTTTGACTTTTTGCTCCGATTTTTGAGGATCAAATTCAATGATCGCGCGCGCCCATTCATACCTGCTGGCAACACCATTTCCGGCCAGGTGATAAAGCCCGCTTTTCTCATTGAGGTAATCCAAAACATCCCTGCCGCCCTGGGCGATGACCTGAGCGGTGGCTTGCGCCAGCATGCGCGCCCAGGTGGGGCTGCCAACCTGGTCCTCCACGATCCTCATGGTTTCCTGGTCCCGCGCCCATTTGAGCACCTTATTAACAAATCCCCCCTGCCGCAAGCTGTAAACCCAGCTGGTCCTGAAGGTTAGAAATATTCCTCCGACCTCGTTCACCCGCTGTTCACCTTCCAACTTGGTGATACCGTAAGCGTTTATCGGGTTCGGCACATCGGTCTCTACGTATGGGGTTTTCTTCATCCCATCAAATACATAATCGGTCGAGTAATGGATGAGCACCCCGCCAAGCTTTTTCATCTCTTCTGCCATCACGCCGGGAGCCAAACTATTAACCTTTCGTGCCAAATCGACTTCGTTTTCGGCTTTATCCACAGCCGTATACGCGGCGGGATTTAGCAAAATACCCGGCTTAACTGTACGGATGAGTTCACGCAAGCCTTCGATATCTGCCAGATCGACTTCGGGGTAATCCACCGCGATGATCTCTCCCAGCGTCATGCAGGTTCTTCTGAGTTCCCAACCCAGTTGCCCGTTCTTACCGATCAGAAGATACTTCATGAAACGCTCTCGATAAACTGTTTAAGGTAAGCGCCGTAGCCGTTGGATTCATATTTCTTAGCCGATTCAAGGAATTTTTCGCGGTCAATAAATCCCATGCGGTAGGCAATCTCTTCTGGGCAGGAGATCATGATGCCCTGCCGTTCTTCAACCGCCTGGATGAAATTGGATGCCTGCAGCAGAGATTCGTGCGTGCCCGCGTCCAACCAGGCTGTGCCGCGCCCCATTTGCTGCACATTCAGCTCTCCCCACTCCAGGTACTTGCGGTTCAGGTCGGTGATCTCGATCTCACCGCGTGGGGAGGGTTTGAGCGATTTTGCCATCCAGACAACTTTTTCATCGTAAAAATACAAACCTGGTACAGCAAACTTGGAGCGAGGATGTGCAGGTTTCTCCTCGAGGCTGATTGCTTTTCCATTCTCGTCGAATTCCACAACACCATAGCGCTCCGGATCACGGACCGGATATGCGAAGACAATCGCGCCAGTGGTCAGCGCTGCGGATTCGCGCAATTTCTCCGGCAGTCCCTGGCCAAAGAAGATGTTATCTCCCAGGATGAGGCAGCAGGGTTCGCCATTGATGAATTCCTCGCCGACAATGAACGCGTCAGCCAGTCCGCGCGGTTCAGCTTGCTCTGCGTAAGCGAATTTCAGACCCCACTGCGAGCCGTCACCCAGCAGGCGGCGAAACGCCGGCAGGTCTTCCGGTGAACTGATGATGAGTATCTCACGGATGCGGGCAAGCATCAGCATGGAAAGGGGATAATAGATCATCGGCTTATCAAAAACCGGCAGCAGTTGTTTGCTCATACTCAGCGTAAGCGGAAACAACCGTGTTCCTTTACCGCCTGCCAGGATAATCCCTTTCATTTCTCACCTCTCTTGGCGTAATTTTTGTTCACCCATTCGTCATATTGCTTTTGGGTCCTGATGGCATAGATCCAGGCTTTGTTCTCCAGGTACCATTCGACGGTTTTGCGAAGACCGTTTTGAAGGTCGTAGCGCGGTTTCCAACCGAGTTCACGCTCTATTTTGCTGATATTCATGGCATAACGCCGGTCGTGCCCGGGGCGGTCGGTAACATATGTCTTCAGGTTCTGGTGCGGGCAGAACTCGGATGCAGGTCTCAATTCGTCCATCAGAGCGCAGATCGCGTTCACGATTTCAATGTTCGGCGGCTGGTTATTACCCCCGACATTATAACTCTCACCCAGTTTACCCTCGCACAGCACTTTCCATATCGCCTCGCAGTGATCCTCCACGTAAAGCCAATCGCGGATTTGCATACCGTCTCCATAAATTGGCAGCGGTTTTCCTTCCAACGCGTTCAGGATCATCAAAGGGATCAACTTTTCAGGAAACTGGTATGGTCCGTAGTTGTTGGAGCAGTTGGTTAGGGTTACCGGCAGGTTGTAGGTGTGGTGGTAAGCGCGTACCAGGTGGTCACTGCTGGCTTTGGAAGCGGCGTAAGGTGAGTTTGGTAAATAAGGAGTAGTTTCACTGAAGGCCGGGTCACCCGGCTCTAGCGAGCCAAAAACCTCATCTGTTGAGATGTGGTGGAACCTGACCTGGTCGGGATTGAGTTTCTTTTCGTTCTGCCAAACGCTTCGCGCAGCTTCAAGCATGGAGAAGGTCCCCAGGATGTTAGTGTTGATGAATGCTGAAGGTCCCAGGATCGACCGGTCTACGTGGGATTCTGCCGCGAAATGCACAATTGCATCCACATTGTACGCGCGTATGAGCTCTGTAACCGTTTGCTGGTCGCAGATATCCGCCTGGACAAACTGGTATTTGGCGTCAGCGGGGAAGTCCTTGAGGTTTTCCAGGCTGCCGGCATAGGTCAGCAGGTCGAGGTTGAGAACAAAGACTTTGGGAAAATTGGTGAGGATGTAACGCACGAAATTGGAGCCGATAAAGCCGGCGCCTCCGGTGACAAGTACTCGTGAAAAGTTCATTCAAATACCTCCGCGTCATTCAATGTAGATCCCTGAGCATCTTTATCAGAGATGATCAATGCTTCATGTACCTGTTGCGGCCACTGAATACCAATATCCGGATCATTCCAGATGATCGAACGCTCATCCGGTTGTGAATAAAAATCTGTTGCCTTATAAACCACCTCGGCAAAATCTGAAAGCGTGTAAAAGCCGTGCCCGAAACCCGGTGGAACCCAAAGCTGGTGTTTATTCTCGGTTGAAAGTGTGTATCCCACCCATTTACCAAATGTTGGTGAAGAGCGCCGTAAATCTACCGCCACATCAAAGATCTCGCCCTGCACCACACGCACCAATTTCCCCTGGGTGTGCCTGATCTGGTAATGAAGCCCTCTTAGTGTGCCCCGAATAGAGCGCGAATGGTTATCCTGGACAAATAGATGATCTATACCCGCGGTGGCATATTTCTGTTGTTGATAAGTTTCCATGAAAAAACCGCGTTCGTCTCCAAACACCCTGGGTTCTATGAGGATCACATCCGGGATCTCAGCGGTAGAAAAATTCATATTGCTCCCTGAATAGTTAATTTGCTTTTTCAAGCAGCTCGGCATAGTATTTACTTACTTCAACACCCGTACCTGTAGTAATTATTCTCCCTCGGTCTAGTAACACGGCTTGTGAGCACAGTTCTGATATCAGCTTCGATGCGTGAGTCACCAGTAATACAGTTGCCTCGCTTTTGATCAATTCCTGCATCCTGTCACCGCACTTTGCCTGAAAAGCGGCATCTCCAACAGAAAGAACTTCGTCGAGGATGAGAATATCAGGCACCCAGGCGGTGGCAATAGAGAAACCAAGCCGCGCGATCATCCCTGATGAGTATGTGCGGATAGGCGCGTTAATATAATCACCAATTTCACTGAAAGCTAAAATATCCTGAATTTTCTCTTCGATTTCTTTGTGCGTATGACCAAGAAGAGTTCCGTTTAAGAACACATTTTCATAACCGGTTAGCTCCGGATGAAAACCAGCACCCAGCTGGAGAAGAGGAGCAACCAGACCTTTTACCCATACTCTTCCACTTGTTGGATATAGCACTCGTGATATGACCTTGAGCAAGGTTGATTTTCCTGCGCCATTTCGCCCGATAACACCAAAGATTTCCCCCCGGTCGATGGTGAGATTGATATCATTCAGGGCGTAGTAATGCTTGTGACTGACCTTGCCAAGGACTTTCTTGATGGCATATTCCTTGATCGAGCCTATTCGCTCAGTAGGAATTCGGTAAGCAACACTTACGTCTTGCAGGAATACCGCGGTGTGTTTGCCAGGTTCGGTTACGCTCATGAATTATTGGTATCCAAATAATCTTGATTTGCTGGTGAAAACTTGCCAGCCGATGAGAAGCATTGCTGAAGCAATGATGATTGCGATCAGCCAATCAATGGCTGTCGGGAAGACCCCTTCGTATAGAAGCTTCTGCATGACATTGATAAAGTAATACAACGGGTTAATTTTGAGGATCAACCCATTCAGCACATCCTGCAGTAGCGCTTTAGGATAGATAATTGGAGTCAGGTATAGCCATGCCTGAAGCAAAACAGGGAAAAATTCGCCAACATCTGGGAAAAAAACCGCCACTGTTGATACCAGCAGGCTGAAACCGAGGGTGAACATCGCCAATAGCAATATTGCGAAAGGTAGTAACAACGCAGGCGGGTGAAACTGGATTTTCAGCACAAGAAAAATTAAACCCATCGGTACCAGAGATAGCATCAGGTTGATCAATCCGCCGAGGATGACCGAGATAACAAAGGAAGTATGAGGAAGATAGATCCTGTCGAATAACTCACTTCCGCGTAAAGTTGTATTAAGTGAAAAAGTGGTCGATTGAGCGAAAAAATTCCAGTAGATCAAACCCGATATAATGTATGCAGGATACACTCCGCGCATGTCGAACATACGTGAGAAAACGACTGTGAGAATAATCATCGTTCCAAGAGGATTGAGCATTGTCCAGAGGACCCCAAGGCTGGACCGTTTGTAGCGGGCGACGATGTCTCTTTTGACCAGCTGTCCCAACATATCTTTATATTGGAACACGGCTTTTATTTCTTCGATAAACAGACTTTTTGTTTTATCACTATCGTAGATTTTTACATCGTGTTCTGTCATAATTTATTCGAGCCTGGGCGGAAATTATTAACGAAAGAGATCCTCATTTTCACTTGAAGATGCTGAGACTGGAATACCAAATTTTCATTATAATCTAAAAAAAACGATTATCATTTTCCTAGCGGAAGTGCGAAAAAGAGTAGAGTTTAGAATGCTAATGTTCTGTAATACTTATCAGATCAGCCTCGACCATAACCTTGATCAAATCGTGAATACCTGTCGTCGCGTGCCAGCCAAGCTCAGTCCGGGCGTGAGATGCATCCCCGATAAGCGGTACCGCCTCTAAAGGTCGATAGAATTTCTCATCAAATACTACAAAATCTTGATAATCGAGGCCAACCTGGTCAAACGCGATCTGGCAGAATTCACGTATCGTGTGACCTTTTCCAGTCGCGAGAACAAAATCTCCCGGTACGTCCTGTTGAAGGATCTTCCACATCGCCTGGACATATTCAGGCGCGTAACCCCAATCACGAATTGCTTCCAGGTTTCCCAGCGGAAGTTTTTTCATTCTGCCGTTTTTTATCAGAGCCGCCCCTCGTGATATTTTTCGTGTGACATACTCATACCCCCGCCGCGGAGACTCGTGATTGTAGGCAATCCCGTTGCAGGCGAAAATATTAAAATTTTCGCGGTAGTTCACGGTCAGGTGAAAGCCTGTTAGTTTTGTGATGCCATAAGCTGAGCGGGGATTGAAGGGCGTTTTTTCGTTTTGAGGTGTAACCACAGCATTCCCGAATAATTCTGATGAAGCCGCGAAATAGAAACGACATTCAGGGGTAGTATTTTTTAACGCTGAGAGGATATTGTGTGTGCCGATGATGTTGGTGTTGAAGATAGAGAATTCCTCATCGAAGGAGTAAGACACAAAAGAAGAGGCTGCAAGGTGATAACATTCCTGTGGTCGTACTTCTTCAAAGATTCCGCGAAGAGAAGGGTAGGATTCAATGGAACCCACGTGCAGGTTGAGCTTATCCAAGACACCACTCAATCGCGCCAAAGCGCGGTCCGGATCCTCGATCTCGCTGCGCAACACAAGCCCGTGAACTTCGTATCCTTTTTCAAGCAACAACTCTGCCAGGTAAGAGCCATCCTGGCCGGTTATACCAGTGATCAACGCTTTTTTCATAAGTATGCCTCGATTATCTGTTCAATTATAAACTGTAAATAATTGAGAGAACATTTTTTTGACATACACCTTGCCACATCATAATGATTGTAGCAGCCAGGGATTTCAATCAATTGATTTACTTTTTTTGTTTATTGTTGGCGTTTCATTATTCCTGATCATTCGTAAAGCATATAAGGAAAACCAACCTGGAATAAACCCCGTGCTTTTACTAGCGTGTACTATAGGAGCGCCGGTCATTCCTTCTGTGAGTCACGATTACACCTTGTCATTCCTGGTGGCTCCTGTTGCGATATATTTTTTGAAATTGGATAATTCACGATGGATAAGCAGCCGTTTGTACGATTGATTAAATGCGTAATGGTTATGATTTTTTCAACCGATTATGCCTCCACCCTGTTTTACTATGCAAATAAACCCGATAGCGTTGTCTTACTATATCAAAATAACTTTCCAGCCCTGATCACATTACTGATCATCATCACGTATCTTTATCTAATGTCCGAGAAAAAATTGACCAACGATGACAACCCCTCACCGACATTTACTGTTTGATGACTCGAAGGATTATCAAAAAACCTAAGAATTTCCTGTGTGCTCCCCAGTGCAGGTTTATTCCAATTTCTAATTTATATGGATTCAGAACGCTCAGTAGGGGGATGTTATAATCCCAAAGCGGGTATTTACCTGGAGTAATCCTGGCAAGCATGAAGCAAAGGGGTAATGTTTTATGATTGGTATTATCACGGTCAACTGGCGCGGATTCCAAGTCACCATGGATCTGGTCAAACACCTGGTGGCAAGCGACTACAGCGCATTCCGTGTGGTCGTCGTCAATAATTCCGTTGAAGACAACGAAAAATTTGCTGCAAACCCGGTTCATGATGACCGTGTTGTGATCATCAATTCTTCAGAAAACAAGGGTTTTTCGGGTGGCGTAAACATGGGTCTGCGGGAATTGCTGCCCGAAAAATCATTCACTCATTTCATGATCATGAACAATGATGTGGCACTCGCGTCTGATTTCTTAACAAAAATGTTTGAGGCGGCAAAGAGCACTGAGAAAATCTATTCTCCTCTCATTTTCTTCAGGGATACCGATCTGATATATAACACGGGGGGAAAGGTGCATATCTGGCTTGGCGGCACAATTAATCTCAACAACCATGTGCCGGCGCATCGGGTAAGAAAAGTAATCCCGGATTATTTTTCCGGGTGTGTTCTCTTCATGCACCGCTCAGTTGTGGAAAGAACAGGCCTTTTCGATGAAACCTTCGGGACTTACTACGAGGACGTTGATTTCTGTTACCGGGCACAAAGAATTGGCATCAGCCTGGAAATGGTCTGGGATGTCTTTGCGCGTCACTTTCATTCGTATTCCACCAAGGCTGATAATACATACAAAATTTACTTACTTAACCGCAACCAGGTGATCTTTGGCCGAAAGCATTTGAGATGTGGCGCCAAACTGGTTTTCATCCTTGCTGCGGTCGTAAGGGGGTTAATAACCAACCTTGGAAGAAAACATTTCAAACCGTATTTTCGAGGCATAAAAGAAGGGTTTTCGACAACGATCGATCAAACCAATGATTCAGGAGAAACCAAGAATGGGTGAAAAGGAAGGAATTTCACTGGTTCTTACCGTATACAACGAAGAGAAGATGATTGAGCGGTGTCTTAAGAGCGCGCAAGGTTTCGTGGATGAAATTATTGTGTTGCATGACGGCGAATGTAAGGACAAGACCCTTGAGTTGGCGCGTCAATTTACTGAAAAAATCTACATAAGTGAACATAAAGGGGAAGCCGAGTTACACAACATCGAAATCCTTCAGTATGTAACATGCAGCTGGTTACTCCGGCTTGATGCTGATGAGTTTCTCTCAGATGAGTTGCGTGGTTCGCTCAGAAATCTGATTAATGATAATTCAATTGATGCATACGCCTTTGTCTGGCAATACTGGGATGGAAGAGAATACATCACCAAAGGCGTACCTCATAAACCCGCACTCTTTCGAATGAGCAAGATTACCGCTGTAGAATTCGAACACAAAAATTACGGCACCCGGGGTCAGTTAGCGAAATCTTCACTATTGATCGAGCACCGCCCTGAATACAACAATTACACGCCAGCGGTCTTCAACCAAAAATGGAAGAAGTGGATCAAGATCCAGGCTGAAAAAACAATTACCCATAACGATACCCGTTTTTACAACTACAGCGAGGTAATGATTGCTGCTTTTAATAGATACCTGGATGCCCAGGTACGCCTTGCGCACCCGTTGTTGATTCCGGGCTGGTTTGCGCTTTCATTTTTTTCATTTATCAAACGACTTGAGATCTGGCGTAATATTACAGCGTTTCATGTACCTTTTTACATGGGGAGTTACGCTGCATGGCTGTGCTGGTATATCTGGAAAGGGAAAAAAGAAAACCGGGTGAAAAAAGTTCACCAATAACTTGTAGCCAGAAAACCTGTATTACTCAATGTTTTTAGATTCTTCGATATGCTTTATTTGTTTAAGAAATACCAGGTAGCCAATACCTCCAACGATTAATGAAGTAAAGATCGACAGACCGCGCAGGACAAGGGATCCTAAGACAAGACTGGCCTGTGGTATTCGAACAAGGCTGGAGGTGAAGACATACACAATCTCGCGGATGCCAATACCATCGGGTGTGAAATTCAGGAATGATAAGATGATCCCCAGTGATGATAGAAACAACACCTGCAGATACCCCGTCTGGATGCCTATGGCTTGAAAACCGATCAACATCTGCCAGGATGATAACAACAACTGGATCACAATCAGTGTGGTGTAAAAAGCGATAAATCCCTTATCCTTTTTTAATGTATTCCAGCCATCAACGATCCGACGGATTGCAGCAAACAAACGACCTTCCCGGTCAGGAATTTTTGGGGAGAAGAGAACGATGATCACCGACGGGATGATCAAAGCCAGGAAAGCTGAGATGATCCACCAGTTGGTTGCTCTGTATGTGACATAAACCCACACCATGCAAGCCAGTCCAATTAAAGCGATAGCAATAAAACTGATCAGGTAAAACCCGCCCAGGGTAGAAGCGAATTGTGAATAAGGAAAATTGTATTTTTTCTTTAAGAAGACCGCTCTAAAGGCTGCACCCCCACCAATCGTTGGAAGGATTTTATTGAGAAAACTGTTGATGTACTGCAGCACTACGCTGTCACTGTAACTTACCTGGTATCCGAAGCGACGCACCATGGAATAGTTGAGATAACTTCCTAACAGAAAATTGATGGTTTCGATGGCTATAATCAGAATTACCTGACCGATTGTGATGCTGCGAAGGGATGAAAATATCTCCCGGTTCTGGTAAAGGTATACTCCCAGTAGAACAATTGCGATTAATCCCAGCAAAGTTGTCACTACACGAGTTTTGCGTCTTTCTGGAATTGTGGAAGAAGTTTCTGGATTAATTTTTTGCATTAGACACACGTAATCCGATCAAGGATTGCAGTAGATGGATAAGCCGTCTTTTTGATCGAGCTTCTTGATTGAGGAGGGGACTACCTGAGAATTAACATCCGATACAAGGGCGCATTCGCCAGGCGGGAGTTCTTGAAAAGTTTCAATGGGGAAAAGGTTCCGGGTTCTATTGATACCGAATAAAGCGTATTCCAGGAGAGAGGGTTCGATCAACAAGTAAAGATCCTGCTCCGGTTTTATGTTCTTGTTGACGAATTCGATTAATTCAATTTTGCTTGTGTCCTGGAAGAAAAGCCTATCATAATAATTACCCTGGATGATGTTTTGCCGGTCAGGGCTTGTTAATAACAGTGCATCAATAAGCTTCTCACTTCTCGAGACATATTGCGCGGTGAAGAAATTACTCACATTAATCGTCGCGATATTCTTCTCGTGAAATGAATATAGCGACCTGGTGGTGATGATAGGGCGGTTATCATTAATGAGCAATACTGATAAGGACAAATAAAAAGCAATGAATGAAATGAAAAGCGAAACGATAATGCCAGGGATGCGCCTGTGGGGAATCAGTGAGCTGATTAAGGGAGCCAGGCTTAGAACCGCAATCGTCATATGCCGTCCGCGGTACGCCCCCCATCCATCTCCTTTTAGAATCACCTGTCCGAAAATAAAGCCCAACAGAAGGATGAAGGATAATAGCAGGTAGTATTTGCGGGTGGTGTTCTTTCTTTGGAATAGGGTGATGATCATCGCCAGTGGTAGTATGGTGAAACTGAGCGGACCAAACCATGAACCGTCCTCACTTACAGGCCAGTCGAGATCGTACTTAAAATACCCCTCTTCATACTCAGGCAAATATTGTTTTGCTTCAAGATCAATGCCCAATTTCTCAGTAAGGTTTCGAAAGATCTTCTCTTTTTCTGATTCCAGGTTCAGTTTGGTCTGTCCGTATAATCCGTCAAAGTTGATCGCCTGGTATAGGTAACGCAGGCTGTTTACCAGGTACCCTTCGAACGGTTTTTGCGTCACACCGAGTAATTGACCATAATACCCGGGGTTTATCATATGAACACCTTTCACCCCGGTCTCTGCCCGATTCTGGATGATCTTAAAAGATGAAAAGAACCCGAAGAAGACAACAGCGAACAGTCCGAGCGAAAGTAAATCCCGCCAGGTGCGAAATCTCCGCATCAACATCACGAGCGCAAGCACGTAAACCGGAAGGAACAGAAAGGCCGTTTGCTTTGAACCCAGCGCCACCATCAACGCGAGAAGAGATAGATATAAATCGGCTTTGTGATTATTTTTATGGTAAAGGAGCAGAAAGTAAATGCAACACAGTATAAGGCCAGCCACAAAAGCATCGCCCTGGTAGGAATAGGTCTGGAGGAGGACAACCGGGAAGGAAAGGGAAACTAATACTGCCGTTAATGCGCTTTTCTTATCAGCACCGATCAACAGCGAGATTTCGTAGACCAATGCTGCGATCGCAGCAAGCGCCAGCCAGGTCGCGAGGAAAAAGAATTTTTCCGAACCGGTTAATAAAAACAACCAGAGACCCTGTAACGAAATATTGATCGGGTATGAGATTTGGGTAACCGCGGTGGGAATCCAGTTTCTAAGTGAGCCATGCTGCAGCCAGTAAAATATTCGGGGGAGATGTGTATGTAATGAGTCTGAATTGTTCATCGGGCTCAAAGTGCCGACATAAAAAGTCAATCCGAGAATGAAAAAGATTAAAAGACTAAGGACCCCTTCAATTAAGGTTGGTCGTTCGACAACAATTCGAAACCGTGGAAGAGGTGATCTGAATATTTTCTTTTTTGGGTCAATTAAAAGTATTACGCTTAGCAGGAAAATGACAGATTGAATAATCAGATAGAGAATTGAATTATTGAGCTCGCTAAAAAAATGAAGCATCTGCGCGACAATTATGTTGATGGCTGTGGTGCTGATGAAAAAGATTATTACGTACCTGCTAATTCGTATCTCTTTGAACAACCTGAGAACCACGAATGCGGCAAATACCAAATAAAAGAAGTAGGATAAGAAAAGCATTAAGTTTTAATATTCTCCCGCTTATTGATGTGAACAAGCTTGAGGTGTATTCGTTATCATTCTAACCCAATTATGCAAGGAAAACTTGCCAGGAGTTTGTAATCCTCAAGGGAAACGCTAAGTTTATTTTGGCTACAAGGGCAATTCGACTGGTTCTGCTGCCAGATAATTCTTGTTGGGTATTCCTAAAAAACTGATAATTTGGAATTTGCCGTCTTACTTTTGTAAAAGCTCTTGAAATTCATCAATGTACTGTTGAGCAATATTTATCCAGTTAAATTTTTGCTCAATCGTTGGTCTTATTGTCGTTCGATCGATCTTCGGATCAGATATTGCCTGAATAAATCTTTCAACATCGCCTTCAGGGATGAGCCTGCCGGTGATTCCATCCAGAACCGCGCTGGAAATTCCCTCTATGTCAGTAGCAATCACGGGAATACTGTTGTTGCCAGCCTCCAGCAAGACAATCCCGAACCCTTCCGGATCGTTATCCACAGAGATGTTCGGCATGATAAACAGATCAGCGATCTGGTATATGATTTTCTTCTCTTTTTCTGAGACCCTGCCAACCGCATATACTTGATCAGAAAAACCAAGCTTTGCAATTAATTGTAGTAATCCGCGACGTTCTGGTCCATCCCCCCCAATAATATAAATATGATCATCCTTGATATGAGGAAAAACTGACTGAATGAACCAGGCGTGACCTTTTCGCGCGACTAATCTTCCGATACTAACAAGTATTTTCCGGTTTTGAATCACAATTTTATGCTTGTCAAGGAAGGCGGAAATCTCCTTCTGATCATATTTTTGCCGCGATTCAGGTGTTATTCCATCCGGTATTATTCTGAGTTTATCCGGTCTGACCCCTCGGGCTATACATTGATGAGCCGTGTATTGGCTTATGGCAAAAACAAGGTCGGCTTGTTTCAGAAACAGACGTGTCACAAACTGGTAAATCGGATTATCGAAAACGACATCAAGACCATGAACGGTGAAGGTTTTTTTTGCCCGTGAAAATATACTGATGAGGGGGATCATAAATGATAGGACGGCATCATTGAAATGAATAACATCATATTTTCTCGAATTTTTAACAAGAAAGAAGAAAGTCTTGATTGTGAAATTTATCAGGTTTTTTCTTCCGAGAGGATTAGCCAATAGATCAACGTGGGCAATCTGTCTTACATTCCGGTAGAAATCCTCGGCATTTTTTTCTAGACCACCAATAACCGGAGGAAAATTCCGTGCGACGAATAGAATTCTTAGGTCTGTCATTGAGCTCATTTAGATGTTTTCGGATTCTTTCTTTCATGCCTGAGTTTTTTTAATTCGAATAGCATTTTTTCTTGGTTTCGTTTCATCCGGTTCAACATATCTGAGACTAGTGCGATGAAGAGAATGATCAATCCGAAAATGATAAAACCCAAGGCCAGGAATCCAAAAGTTTTATAGGGAGTAAAACTTCTGGTTAAAATGTAATGAATGAATAAAAAAATGCCAAAGGCCAATCCTATTACTATGGAGATAATGCTGGTTGTACCAAAAACCTTTAAAGGACGATAATCCAGCAACACTCGCATAATGATCTTACTGGTCTGAATGGCATATTTGGGAATTGAGCCCGCCACTCTGGACCTTCTTTCAGGGTAGTATCTTACACTTATCGGAACCTCAATAACTTTCAAACCCTGGTAAACCGCAGACAATATCGTTTCGTGTGTGTAAGTGAATTGACCATAGATATTGAGCCTGTATAAGCTCTCTCTGTTATAGGAGCGAAATCCACAGGAAACATCCGTGAAGCTCTGACCGCAAATCGCACTGACAAGCCGGGAAACCATCTTGTTACCCCTGAACTTAACCCGTGGCATATCAACTGGCATTCCAGAATGAAATCGGTTACCGATAACCATGTCTGCTTTACGATCAAGGACCGGTGTAATCAAGAGCGGGATTTCATTAGGGTCAAATTGCCCGTCTGCATCGATATTGACCAATAGGTCAGCGTTATGTTCCAGCGCAAACGAAACAGCTGTTTGAAAGGCTGAACCAACTCCCTTGTTTTGTATATGAGAAACGACATTTGCACCCGCTTTGGCAGCCAGGTTTGCCGTGTTATCCGTTGAGCCATCATCCACTACTAGAATGGTAATTTCATCAATACCCAGAAATGAACCGGGAATTTTTTCCAGGGTGTTAAGGATGGTTTCTTCTTCGTTTAAAGCTGGAATTGTGATCACTAATTTCATTGACTTCACTCCATTAGGTTCAACACTAACCACAATCATTACTTAGAGAACCGGTTTTCTTGTTTACAAAATGACACTAGCTCATCATACTATGTATCTTCATTTTGGGACGAAGCCTTTCGATTGTCGTAGCAACATCTGTGCGGATTTCTCCTGTTATGACCCTGGTCCAAGGTCGTAGAAATCATTACCCGATTTCTTTAAATCTACTTGAAGGATCTATTTCGTAATTCTCTTTTATTAAGGTCAAGTTAGGATTATAGTAAGGGTCTCCTTGATTTAAGAAGTCTCTCCATTTTTGACGAAAATAATAGACTTCATTATTGTAACGGGCAAGCTGCTTTGGAGTCTTCTCATAACCGCGCGTTTTGGATTCAGTATGATACAACTCGGCGAATGGTGTCCACACATTATTCAAGCCGATCTCAAGTATCTTGAGTCCAAGGTCGACATCACCAAAAGCGAGGATAAAATTCTCATCAAAACCGCCGATCTTCTCAAAAATTTCTTTCCTGATCATCAGGCATGCGGCTGTATTGGCGCTTGTATTGCGCACTTGCTTAAGTTGCCCTCCATATCCAACCCGATCACTGTTATAATTTTTATGCCCATGTCCTGCAACATCGCCGATACCCACGACAATTCCAGCGTGCTGTATCGTGTTATCTGGATAAAGTAATTTCGCACCAACTGCGCCGACTTCAGGTCTCAGCGCGTGCATTAATAATTCCTCCAACCAGGTTGGTGTAATAATCTCCATATCATTATTGAGGAATAGAAGGACATCTCCGTTCGCAACTTTTGAAGCGTAATTATTTGCTTTCGAATAATTGAATGTTTCATTCCATTCCAGAACACGAATATTCTGATTCGTTGTTGTTAGGGTTTTATAAAGGTTGAATAGCCTTTCATCTTTACTGTTGTTTTCAATGATCAGGATTTCAAAGTTTGAATAGGTTGATTTTATTTGAATTGAATCAATAAGATTGGAAAGGTCATCCGCGTGATCACGATTCAATATGATAATACTTACCAGAGGGGAAATTGGTAACCTGTATGATACCCGGTACCAGGTTGGCATAAAATTGGTCTCTACCTGCCCAGGGAGATTTCGACGCTTCAATCGGCTTTCTAGAGCTTTGATCCCAGAGGACCCGGCGTAAGGTTTAGCATAAAAATCAGAAGCTGTTGATCCGGTTACAGACCTCCAATGATAGAGAATCTTTGGTATATGCGCGATTTTCTTAGCGTTTTCAGAAGCGCGCAGGATAAAGTCAAAATCCTGAGCGCCTTCAAATTCGCTTCTAATCCAACCAATTTCTTCTCCAATCTTCTTGCGAACGACCAGAAAATGACACATGTAATTGACACTACAAAGCAGGTCCGGGCTAAAATCTGGCTTAAAGAATGGGTCAACACGGCTTCCTTTTTCATCTACATTATCTTCGTCTGAATAGAGGATATCAATTTCCGGATCAGACCACAATCGGAGAGCTACTTCAAATAATGCAAACGGTGCCAGGATGTCATCATGGTCGAGGAAAGCAACATAATCACCGGTTGCGAGTGCAACTGCACAATTAGTATTTCCGGCTATACCGAAATTTTCTGGAAGCGCAGCAATCTTGAAGCGTGAGTCTGTCGAGGAATATTTCTCTATAAGTTGGGTAACTTCCTGATTTGAGGGATCCCCATTTGCCAGACAGCATTCCCAGTAAGGATAGGATTGTTTTATGACAGAATCAAGTGTTTCAGCAAGAACTTGTGATGGCGGGTTATAAACCGGAATCACAATGCTGATAGTGAAAGGGTTTGGTAGTGAACTCGCACGGATTTTTTGTTGATTAAGTACTTTTTCACCCGGTTCATTATTCTTTATCCATCTAGCGTAGAGGTACTTGCGCGAAATTGGGTTTACCGAGGGATCAAAAAGGTATTGTGCAGTGAGTCTGATTGCGGTTGTTAGCCCCTGATCACGTAGAATCTGGACAAACCTCTCAAGGTATTCGAGGATATTTTTTCTTTTTTTAAGTATGATGGTCGAATTCTCGTTTTTCATATTTCTGCCCAGATAACCTGTGGAAATCAGTTATCTCCAAGAGGAAGTATGTTGTAATTTTAATAGATTATAAACACAACCAAGCGATGAAAGCTTCATTTACAGGTTCATTTATTTCCTTTCGTAAAGGATTTCGAAGTCATGTGATTGTTCTATTTTTGATTAAGAGTGATAAAAAATAACATGAGCCTGGTTCATAATTGCTAACTGATCTATTGCCATCTATAACGCCAGCAAAAATGATCGTCCTCCAGTGAGATTTCTAATAAGTGTGTGAGTCCTCTGACTTCGGTCTTGTATTCTTCTTGATAATATGAAATGATTACGCAACCTTTTTTCTGTAAATTCAAGTCAAAAATACCCATGGTTCTTTAACAACCTAATGACTTGCCAGCACAATAACGTTTTCCGATTTGCCACTCCTCGCTGGTTTCCATCAAG
>Ga0116142_10000152_pt1 | contig 88887 bp, 61 predicted proteins | sample AD_UKC033_MetaG_FD_89785 | JGI IMG/M metagenome (GOLD analysis project Ga0116142, IMG submission 89785) | Active sludge microbial communities of municipal wastewater-treating anaerobic digesters from USA - AD_UKC033_MetaG | ecosystem: Engineered > Bioreactor > Anaerobic > Digestate | place: USA... | reverse complement strand
TCCCCCATCCTCTCTGTCATACATGACGCGGAAACGTTGCGCGCGGCGTGTGAAAACGCTGAGAATCTCTTAAAAGGCCACCCTGGAGCCTGCCCGCCGCCCCAAAGCAGCGTTCAAGCCTACGGTGTTGGGCACGCATATTCAGTATGACACGAACTTGCCGCCGTCCTGCACCAGGCGCTGAGCCAACCCGGCGACGGCCGCCCGGGCCGTCGTTCTCGTTGCAGTCCTCGCTATCCCCGCACCCCGGACAGTCCGCCCAGGCCCCCGTGCAGGCGATGTCCCACGGATCAGGGATCCCGTTCCCGTTGCAGTCATCCTGCGTCACGCAACTCGTGCAGTTCGGGCAGGCGCTGCAATTGACCTCGCAGTAGTCGGGCACGCCGTTCGCGTCACAGTCCTCGCACTCGTCCGGCACGTCGTTGCCGTTGCAGTCGTAGCTGGGTCCGTACTCGATGTCGCACGAGTCCGGCCAGCCATTGTCGTTGCAGTCCGGCTCGCAGTGGTCGGGGATGCCGTTCCCCTCCTCCTCGTCATCGCACTCATCAACATAGTCATCCTCGAGGACCAGGCACCCCGAGGCCGTCAGGCTTTGCAGCGTCGGCCAGACGCTGTTGTGCTCGGCCGCGTTGAGCTGCACGCGCACTTCCAGGTACCGCCCGATCAGCGTACATGCGAGGAACCCGCCGTTCTGCGCGGTGACGTAGTTCGTCGTGCTCGCGGCCCCGAGGTCGGTATCCACGTTGGCCGCCCATGCCTGGACCAGCACCGTCCCGTCGCCCGGCGTCGCCTCCCAGGAGATGCGCTCCCAGGTGAACTCTTCATTGCCCTCCCCCGCATCGACGACGCCCAGCCACGTCCCCGCGGGCGCCACCGTCCACATCAGACTCATCCCCGTCATGTCACTGTAGTTGTAGGCGTCCGCGCCCACGCCCAAGTTCACGATGTGGTCCGTATCCACCGCCCCGAGCCCGTCCAGGCCTCCATTCGGGTCGATGCGCATGACTGTTGAGGGAATCTCGCCCTCACCCCGGTTGGTGACCCACACGAAGCCGTCAGCGTCTACGGCCACGCCGGTCGGGAGCTTACCGGGCGGAGCGATACCCTGATCCAATGCAATCACCTTCAATAGGGTTCCATCGCTGTCGAGGCGACTCACCGTGTGCGAGCTCTGATTGGCAATCCACACGTGGTTGTCCACGGGAGTAACCGATACTCCTTTACTGTGCAACCCGCCGGTCGAAAACTCCCACATGCGCCACGTGAGCGGGTCGATCTTGCGAACGGTGGCGTCGACTTCACGGGTGTTCCAGATCATCCCATCCAAGTCAACCGCAAGCCCGTAGGAGTGCCCTACTGGGAGACACGTCTCCCGCTCGCTGCCCACGTCAAAGCATAGTAACCGGCTGTTGTTCCGATGAGAGGACCAGAGAACACCGCGCCGATCTATGAGGCCTCCGTACCCACCGCAATCCATATCCACGAACTCGCGAATCGTGGCTCCTGTCCGTCCATCGAGGAGTCCATGCTCTGAATCTTCATATCCACCGATCCAGACGTTGTTGCTGCGGTCGACAGCAACGGTGCGTACACCGCTGGTGGGAACGCCTCGAAACAGGAGCACCAGCTCATCGCGCGGTGCGCCACTTGGCAGCCACCCCAGCACGGTGCCGTACTCGGTCGAAGTGTCGATGACACCGTTCGGCAGCTCCGGTCCCTCTCCATCCGGGTCCCGATCGACCCACTGATACGCTGCGCCCGTGCCGACCTTAACCACGGAATCGTCGATCCACGGTGTTCCGTCAATGCCGCGGTTGCCCACCCATACGTTGCCATCGAAGTCCACGGTCGTTCGCGAGGGACGTTTCTGGAAGGTGTCGGGGGCCGTGCTGTATTCACCAAGTATCTGCCCGATGCTGACCTGAGGTGGATCGTGAAGTGGGGAGTAGTGCGCTCGGGTCGCGATCCGGACCACTGTGCCGCGATCTGAGCAGGCAACCCATATGTACGGGGGAAGGTCAGCGACTCCGTTGATCTGCAGCTCGTCGTTACCCCCGTTGGCGTTGACATACCAGCCTTCGTCAAAGTCGCCGGTGGTCGTCCATGTCTTCGAGAACGTTACCGACGGACAGTCGCCAAAAGCAAGCGAACCGTACAGGAGACCTACCGCCACGCCCAGTGCGATGCTCCGTGCCAAACAACCGTGCATGTCCCTCTCTCCTTCTGTTGTTCCCTAACGCGATACGAGTTGCAAGCACCATCGAGAATGTCGGCGCGCCTGCGCCGCGCGCCGAAAACCTGCGCCCGAGCTTCCGAGCACCCTTGCGCACCGACGTGCGGCGAATGACAGTGCGCGCATGGGGCGCGACCGTCTTGCAGTGCATCCACGCGCCAAGCGGGTGCCGCAAGACCTTAGCGCGCGCGGCGCGCGATGAAGCACACCGCACCAGTGATCAGAAGAACAAGACCCGTCGGCTCAGGAACGGGTGTGAACCAGAATGACCACACGATCTCCCCTTCGCTCAGAGACGTTGCCGCCGCGCTGCCGATCGGCACATCCGAGACGCAGCCGAGGAAGAAGAAGTTGCCCGAAGCGCTGAAGTATTGCGCATCCATCAGTGCGCCGCCGGCATCGTAAACGTACAGAACCGTCGTCCCCGGAAACGACACGCCCACTGCGCTCGCCGGAATCACGAGGTCGCCAACGATCCAGGCGTCCTCGTAGCTAGGATCGTACGCCTCGAGAGGGAAGTTCCCCTCAAACAGGGCCCCGATTTCCAGGGTGGGATTCGGTGACGAGAACGTCACGCCCTGGTTGGTGTAATTGAACTCCGGCGTAATGGGCGTGCGCGGGACGCTTGGAGTCCCGTCGGGCAAGGTCTCGAAGTCGATCTCCTGCACCGCCCCGGCCGCCGCCAGGAACCCGTCATAGTCGTTCAGAAACCACTGCACATCCGCCCGCGCTGGCGCTGCCCACCCCGCCGCGACGAGCACCACCGCGCCCACGATCCATGCCGCGCCTGCCGCGCTGAAGTCCCGCGCCCGACCTGGCGTCGATCCGTTGCACCCGCACATGCTCAAGCCTCCTCTGACTCGGAAATGTACCTGCCCGAATATGCTACACCGACACCTGGTGTGAAGTCAAGACATTAAATAGCACTTCACCCCGACCCGCGAGCCCGCTACCGCACCAGTCCGGCCAGCCGTTGTCGTTGCAGTCCGGCTCGCAGTGGTCTGGGATGCCGTTGCCTTGCTCCTCGTCGTCGCACTCGTCTACATAGTTCTGAGGCAGCACGAGGCAGCCGGAGGCCGTCAGGCTTTGCAGTGTCGGCCAGACGCTGTTGTGCTCGGCCGCGTTGAGCTGCACGCGCACCTCCAGGTACCGCCCGATCAGGGTACACGCCAGGAACCCGCCGTTCTGCGCGGTGACGTAGTTCGTCGTGCTGGCGGCGCCCGAGTCGATCGCCAAGTCCCGCATCTTTGAGGGGCTGGAGAAGCTGCGCGAGCACCGCTCGCTACTCGAAGGTGGGTAGAACAAAAAAGGCAGGCGCGCCGCGTTCTTGTGGTGGTGACCCGGGGCCCATCACGGCTACCAGGCCGTGCGGGCCCAGGTAACGCCCGGCAGTCGGGCATGCTGCCTCGCCTGCGGGTAACGCCACCCTGGGCTCGGTGTCGGTTTCCCTGTTGTGTGGAGCTCCTTGGCATCTGCCAGACCGCGGCGCAGGGGCCCACTTGCCGCTGGAACGGTCCGCACTCCGCGTGGTATAATGGTCGCCGTCAGTCAGCCGTCAGGCTGATTGGGGGACGAGGTCCGGGGACCTCGGGACGCGTTTGGGGGGATCCCGTTCTCTGAAGGGAGCATAACGTGTTGCGAAATCGTCCGCTTGGAGTTGGAGTGCGCGCGGGGTTGTTCATCGGCTGCGCCGCCGGGGCGATGGGCGTGCTGACCGCGGCGCCGGCCGGCGCGGCGGAGAGGATGGTACTGGGAGAGTACTTCACAGGCACGTGGTGAGGGACCTGCGGCACCGCGGGTCCCGTGGTCAGCAGCACGATCGACACTTATCCGAACACGTTCGCCGTGGTCGAGTACCACCAACAGGATGCCTACGCCGTTGCCTGGGGTGAGGCGCGGGGCAACTTCTACAACATCTGGGCGGACGGCATCCCGTGGTTCGCCTATGACGGCCTGTGGGATGCCTGGCCGATCAGCACCTACGTCAGCAAGTTCGTCGCCCGCCAGGCGGTGCCGACGCCGGTCACTTTGCGCGTCGGGGCTGAGCAGGTGTCCGGGCTGATGTACCAGATCACGATCCGGGCGTGCCTCGAGCCCGGGGCGACCTCCCGCACCGTACGCCTGTATGCGGTGGTGGTGCAGGATTACTACCCGTCGTCGCCGAGCTACTCGCGGAACACGTTCCGCGTCGCCACCAACACCGCCGATGTCGGTCTGCGGCCGGGAGAGTGCGTCGTGGACACGCGCACGGTCACACTGAACTCGGGCTGGACGTACAGCAACCTGCGCATCATCGCCTGGGCCCAGCAGCCACTGTCCGCGGGACCCGCGGAGGTGTACCAGGCGGCCAAGGACCACCCACCGTTCGACGGTCTGCCGGTGACCGGCGACTACAACATGGACGGCCCGATCGATCTGGACGATGCCGCTGACTTCGTAGCGTGCCTGAGCGGGCCCAACGCCAGTCCCGGTCCCTCACTGGTGTGTCGGACCGCCTTCGACTTTGACGATGACAACGACATCGACCTGGAGGACTTCGCCACGTTCCAGGAGGCGTTCACCGGGTCTTGACGGATCGGTGCGGAAGCGCTCGGGCCCTCCCGTGTGGCACCGGCTTTCCCGGGGCGGGCAAAGCCCGCCCCACGATGTCGCCTGCGGTTTCGCCGTGGTGGGCGGTGCTCACCCCACGTGTGCTTCGTCGCGTTCCCGTGGTGGGCGGTGCCCACCCTACGGCAGCGCCGGGAGTTCCTTGCCGAAGTACGCCTCCGGGTATGGGGAGGCGCCGTTCAGCAGGTTGATCAGCGCGATCATGTCAGTCACGTTCACCGCACCTGACCGGTTGATGTCAGACTGATGCAGCACCGGCGTACCACCTCCCAGGGCCGAGTTGATCCGGTTGATCACCTGCACAATGTCGTTGGCGTTCGAGGTGCCGCTGCTGTCGGAGTCAGCCGGCAGGTAGCCGAGGCGGATGCGGTCGGTGGCGTTCCCGCCCTGCAGGGTGATGACCGTCCACGCCTTGGGGTCGATCGGGCGGTCCAGGGCCAGGTGCACCGTCGTGCCGGAGGTGGCCAGCACGGTGGAGACTCCGGGCGCGGCGCCGTCGCAGGCGCCGCTGACGCACGTTTCGGTCACGGCGAAGTCGCCGGGGATGAGATTGTTCACATCCCCGTCGAAGGTGACCTCGAGACTCCACCAGCCTTGTATCTCGAGCGTACCGGGGTCAATCGGGACGCGGGCGTCGATCCAGCCGTCGGCCGGGTTGCTGCTGACGAGGTGGGGCGTCGGCCAGGCATGCGGGACGTGGATGGCGCCGATGGCGTCGAGGTCGAGCCCGTTGCTGCCGCCGCCCGGTCCGTCGCCGTTGCCGTCGATGCGAATGTAGCGCACTTCGCTGAAGCCGGAGCCGGCCAGGTCATACGAGCGGGCGAAGTTGTCGTTGCCGTGGGCCTCGTCGCCGGGGATGCGCACGACGGGTCCCTCGGTCCCTTTCACACTGACCCAGTTCTCGCCGTCATCACTGACGAAAACGTCCATGAGGGAGAAGTCGGGGCCGCCGAAATCGACCTCGTAGATGTTGAAGTCCGGACCGAGCCAGTCGACCACCGGCAGGAGGCCGAAGTCGTACTCGACGATCTGCCCGCCGATGCCGACCCACTGGTCATCCGGCGCGCCGAGAAAGAGCGTGTTCGGCTGGCCGGTGGTGTTCCAGCTGATGTCCGTGGGGAAGTGCCTCTCGACGAGGTGGAACGCGCCCATGGCGTCTAAGTGGAAGCCCTCGCCGCCGCTGTACCAGGTGCCCGCGACGCGGACGTAGCGAACCTCGCCGAGTCCGGACCCGGCCAGGTCATAGGACTTGATGAGGCTGGTGTTGCCGTGGGCTTCATCGCCGGGGATGCGTGCGGCCATGGTCCCCTCGGTGCTCTTGACACTGACCCAGTTGGTGCCGTCGTTGCTGAGCAGCACGTCGATCTGGGTGAACTCCGAGGATCCGGTGTCGCGCTGGTAGACGTTGAAGTCCTTCCCCGGTCCGTCCACGACGCGCAGGACGCCCCAGTCATAGTCGACGCGACAATCCCTGATGCCCTCATAGTAATCGTCAGGCGGGCCGATGAACGCCGAGTCCTCCTCGTCCGTTGTGTTGTCCAGCAGCCGGTAGGGAAACTGCCAGCGGTAGTTGCTCAAGGCGACGCTTTTCGGACCGTACGTCACGTTGAAGCCGCCGCCGTTGCTGACGGCCACATAGCGCTCCGCGTTGAAGAACCAGCCGGTGATTTCCGGCAACGAGCTTTTCAGGATGACGAACCTGTCGGTTGGCTCCGGGACGAATTGTTGGCGGAAGATGACTTGCAGGTCACCCCAGATGCTTGGCCCCCACACGGCTTCGACGTTGTCGAACTCACTGGAGTCCGTCCCGGTGATCTCGATCTGCAAGTCGCCGTAGTTATGGGTGAAGGCTGTGTGTACGAAGGTCGAGCCGATCGGAGTACCCGGCGCGATCGTACCGCCGTCGTTCACCAGATCCCCGTAGACCTCTCCCACGGTCAGCATGCCGCCGGTCAACGTGGGACTTGTCAGGAGGTCGCTACTGATGGTGTCGGCGATAACGCGCCCGCCGGTGATGGTCAAGGTTCCCTGGTGCAGGAGGATTTCCCCGGCTTGCAGGAGCCCGTCCTCGACGAGTACCCACCCGTCGTTGGTGGCCGGACCGTCGCTCCAGGCGGTGAGGGTGTCACCGACGGTCACGGTGCCGCCGCCAGTCACGGTAAGGGACCCTACCCCGCCCGAAATCGTGTCACTGCCGCCGATGTCGAGTGACCCGCTGATCTCCAGAGAGCCCCACGAATCGACGGTGATGTACCCGTTGCCGAAGCCGTCCTCGGGCTCCACGCCGCGCCAGCAACCGGCGCACGCATTAGGCACGGAGACGCTCCCGCCTTGCTCGATCACGAGGTACCCGGTGCCATCCCGCTCGGCAACCGACAGGTCGTCTGGAGCGGCCTCGTCCGGCGTGCGCGGTCCTTGCAGCCCGGGCCCGGGACAAGTCCCGACGCACAGGTAGGTTTCGATCGTCCAGCTTGAGTCGAGACCCGTCACCGTTGCGTCTCCTTTCCCGATTTCGCCCCAGCCGCTGTCCGCGCTGGCGCCCTCCGTGATCACAAGATGCCCGGTACCCAATGGCCCAAGCTGGAGGGTCAAGTCGACCGACAGCGACGAGTCCGGCCCGATCACCCACAAGTTACCCGTGGTGTATGCTTCCGGGGCGATGACCACGAGGCTGGCGCTCTCCACCTCTCCACCCTCGTCGACCGTCAGCCAGCCTGTCCCATGCGAGCCAACGACTAACCAGTCGTAGGGCGCGGAGTTGAGCGTGAGCCGCGCCCCGTCCGTCACCGTTACCTGGCCGTCGTCGGATATATACAGCCCCTCCGCCGTCAGACGCGCGGCATGCCCCACGCCGGGCGCCTGAAGTCGCAGTTCGCCTCCGTCGTCCACCTGCACGAAGGGCGTGGTCAAGATGAGCGAGTAGATATTCAGACCGCCGCTGTCAACCAGGATGTCCGATCCCACCGTGTAGGTCCTGACGTGAGGGTCGACGGAGTCCAGCGTCACGTCCCCGGCGCGAACCTCAAGACTGTCCGTCGTCTGGTTGTACGGGAACGCCACCTCGTACGTGCTGCCAAGCTGGAACACCGCGAGGTCGGCCGCGCCGGGAACCTGGTTCGGGTTCCAGTTCAGGTTGGTGCTGAACCACCCGCTCGGCGGCGACGCCCCGTTGCCGTCCCAGTAGTACGTGCCGGCCCGTGCCGCCCCCGGCGTCACCGCGAGCCATACCCCGACCATACCCAATGTCACCGATACCCACCTTGTCTGTGCCGTAGCCATGGGAGTCTCCTCGCGTCTGGGAACTGCCGCTCGGGGCGGCGTCGCAGCGACCGGTTCTTCGCGGTCCGAGCCCGCCGCCTAGTGTCATGAGCCATCATACCCGTTATGGGCCCTCACCCTCAACTAGACGTGGCCGGCCCTCGGTCTGTCAAAAAACTCGGCGCGGGCACTCCCGGGCCGCCTGGTTTGCCGCCCAGCCCGTGGCAGGGGCGTCTCGCCCGTGGTTGCTCCGGGGGTAGACGGTCGGACATCGGTAGCAACCCTGGGTTGCGGAGGGGCCGTCCGGGCGTGCTCTGGCAGCGGAGGCCCAATCGCCTTGCGCGATTCGGCACCGACGATCCGAACCACCCCGACGCAGGTCGGGGTCAGGCAGCGGCCGAGCCCCCGCGCCGGCGGCGCGGAATCGCGCGCGCTGCTGCAGAACTTCTACGTCGGCCACGGGGGGCCGACGCTACTTGCCTCGGTTTGGCGCGTGCGTCGGTTTCGCCATGGGACCGGACGGTATCGGCTGTTGAGCTTGCGGTGGGCACCCGGCGTTTGCGCGGGTATCCTAGCGGTCCGGGGATGTCCGGAAGATGTTCGGCGCGGGTCGAACGCGGCCCGACTGGGGCGGACATGGGGAAAACGAAGCGTTCGGTACGGCGTATGCGAAGACTGCTCGGCCAGCATTCCGCGCTCGGACGGCCACCCGGGCAAGCAAAGCACCGCGGGCGGCGCACACTGCTCAGGTCGAGGGTGCTCGGCTTGGGCACTCTCGCACTGGGCGTGGTCCTCGCGAACGTCGGCTGTTCGCGACAAGAGGACGTGCGTCCGGCCGACGTGCTGGCGGGCTACCGAGAAGACGCGGAGTATCCCGCGCTGACCATTGACTACCCGTGGAAGGAGACGCTCTTTCCGCCAGACATCGCGCCGCCGACCTTTCGCTGGCGGGAAAGTCAGCCCGAGGCGGACACTTGGCTCGTCTCCATCACGTGTGCGGACCAGGCCGGCCGGCTCGGTGTCATCGCGAAAGCACCAGAGTGGACGCCGGACACTACGCTGTGGGCGCAGATCAAGTGGCGCTCGCGGGAGAAGCCGGCAACGGCCATGATCCTCGGCTTCCACCGCTCCGCGCCGCGCGTGGTCCTCTCCCGCGGGCGCGTGACGTTCCGCACGTCCCAGGACGAGGTCGGCGCGCCGCTCTTCTACCGCGAGGTGAACCTGCCGTTTGTGGAGGCCGTCAAGGATCCCAGCAGGATTCGCTGGCGCTTCGGGCTCATCTCCGCTCTGGAGCCGCCGCCCGTGGTGCTGGAGAATCTGCCGGTCTGCGGGAACTGCCATTCGTTCTCGGCGGACGGCGCCATGCTCGGCATGGACGTGGACTACGCCAACGACAAGGGCTCGTATGCCTTCACGCCCATCCGTGCAGACATTACCCTCGCCACCAGCGACATCATCACCTGGACCGACTTCCGAAGGGACGACGGCCAGTTGACTTTCGGGCTGCTGTCGCAGGTGTCGCCGGACGGCCGGTACGCCATCAGCACAGTGAAGGACCGGTCCGTGTTCGTGCCCAAGCCGGAGCGGGCGTTTTCCCAACTGTTCTTTCCGATTCGCGGCATTCTGGCTGTATATGACCGGGCGGCGCAGACGTACCGCGCCCTGCCCGGTGCTGATGATCCGGAGTATGTACAGAGTAACCCCGCCTGGAGCCCGGATGGCAAGTATATAGTCTTCGCGCGGAGCAAGGCTCACCGTCTGCGGCAGGACCTGGGCAACGTGCTGCTCACCAAGGAGGAATGCGCGGAGTTTCTGGAGGAGGGCAAGACGTTCCTCTTCGACCTGTATCGCATTCCCTTCAACGATGGTGCGGGCGGCCTGGCCGAGCCGCTGGCGGGCGCGGCGCAGAACGGCATGAGCAACTACTTCGCCAAGTACTCGCCGGACGGCAGGTGGATTGTGTTCTGCAAGGCCCGCAGCTACATGCTGCTCCAGCCGGATAGTGAGCTGTACATCATCCCGGCCGAGGGCGGTGAGGCACGGCGGCTGAGCTGTAACACCAACCGCATGAACTCGTGGCACAGTTGGTCGCCCAACGGCAAGTGGCTGGTCTTCTCGTCGAAGGCATATTCCGACTACACGCAGCTCTGTCTCACGCATATCGACGAGGAGGGACGCAGCAGCCCGGCGGTGGTGTTGTCGCGTCTAACGGCGCCGGACCGGGCCGCGAACATTCCGGAGTTTGTCAACGCGGCACCGACGGCCATCGCCCGGATTCGCCCTGAGTTCCTTGATGACGTGTCTTACGTCCGGGCCGGGGATGCGTTCCTGGACGCCGGCCGGGACGTCGCCGGCGCGGCGCAACAGTATCGCAAGGCGCTGGAACTGAACCCACGCAACGCCGTGGCGCACAGCAACCTGGGCGGGCTGCTGGTAAATCAGGGCTTGCATGCGGACGGCGTCGCTCATCTGCAAGAGGCGATTCGGTTGGATCCCGCCAACGGAAGCCCCTATTACAACCTCGGGATGTTGCAGGCACGACACGGGCAGGTGGCGGACGCCATTCATAATCTCACGTTGGCAGTACAATACCGGCCGGGGGTGACCGACGCGCACCGCATGCTGGGCAGCCTGCTGTGCAATCAGGGCGAGTTGACATCGGGAATTGAGCACCTGGCCGAGGCGGTGCGTCTCGATCCCAAGGACGCTGCGGCCCAGTACTGTCTGGGCACGGCGCTGGCCGCGGGCAACCGTATCGACGAGGCCATCGCGCATCTCGCCCTGGCGGTCCAGCTTGACCCGCAGGACGTCACCGCCCTCGATTTGCTCGGGCAACTGTGGTTTCTGCAAGGGAAAAGCGCCGAGGGCATCGCGTGCCTCGCCCATGCCGACCGTCTCGAGCCCGACAGTCCCCGCCGGCTCGGTGATCTGGCCTGGATGCTCGCCCTGGCGCCGGACCCGGCGCAGCGCGACGCCGGCAAAGCGGTGGAACTGGCCCAGCGTGCGTGCGACTTGACCAAGTACGGAGCTTTCGCGCCGCTCGACGTCCTGGGGATCAGTTACGCTGCGGCCGGGCGGTTTTCCGAAGCGCTGGAGGTCACCAGGCAGGCCCTAAACCTAGCCCGTGCCGCCGGCGAGGACCAGGTCGCCGCCGGCATCCAGGCGCGGATCGACCTTTACGAGAAGAACCGGTCCTACGAACCGCTGCGGCCGGGCTCGTAGAGAAAAAGGGGACATCACTGAGTTTGCGCAGGATCACCAACGGTTATAGCGTTTACCCTTCAGCAATAGGCATTTACGTCACGATAGTCGATAATCAGTGATGTCCCCTTTTTCCCCCCTGCGTGACCGGCCGGCCGGCGTTGCGGAACGTGAATTCGAGCCCGAGGCGCTGCGCGACAGGCTGTACCCATTCATCCGCCCCCCAGGGGCGCCCGCGGCACACGCTCATCCGCAGCTTGTCCAGTTCCGTGTCCCCGATGGCGGTGTTGACCATCCGCTTCCAGTCCGGCGGGCGCTGCACCGGCCAAGTTGCCAGCACCAGTGGCTTGCTCTTCCGTTCGCGGGCGTACAGCGCGCCCCACGGCCACTCCTCGGCCCGGCGAACCACACCCGCGCGCAACGCGTTCGCCTCGACGTAGCGACACAACGTCAGGAAGTGAGCGTCGTCCTGCACCGGGAAGCTCTTGAATCGGCCTTGGTACAGATGCCCGCCCCCGCGGCTGTGATAGTGCTCGTGGTGTCGCCGAACGTGCGTTACCCCCACCCAGCCCATGAACCTGCCCAGGGTGGTGTTGGTCCTGGGCCGCAGGACGAGGTGCCAGTGGTTGTTCATCAGACAGTACGTCAGCAGTTCCACGGGGTATCGCTCGATCCCTTCCGCCAGCACCCTTTCAAAGGCCGCATAGTCGGCGTCCTTGTGAAACAGGCACATACGCCCGTTGCCGCGGTTGAGCACGTGGTAGATGAGACCAGCCTCCGTTGATCGGGCAGTACGGGGCATACCGGCGAAGCTACCGCCTCAGACGCCGGCCGTCAAGAACCAGGACCAAAAAGGGGACATCACTGATTTTACCGTGGCTGCGCGTTGCGGGCCACTGTCAACAACCGCCAACGCCCCGATGCTCCCACATTTCACGTGGAATTCGCGGCAAACGCGACTTGGACGCCACGCCCCGACAGGGGCGTGGGTCGTAATCAGTGATGTCCCCTTTTACGCTGAGGGATAATCAGTGATGTCCCCTTTTTCGGGGAACTGGACGTCGAGGATGCGCATCTCGACGCTGCGCCGGCCGTTGAAGTCGTTGATCATCGGCTCGAACGCGACGCGGCAACGGCGGTGCTGCTTGAGGTCCTCCAGCAACGGGGCCAGGCCGAAGCCGATCCCCCGCATCTGCACGCCGTTCTGCGCGAACACCGCCTGCAAGTGATTCTGCTCACGCCCCACCGAACGCGGCTCGTCCGCCAGCTCGACCCATTGAGTGGCCAGCCGCGGCTTGGGATTACCCGTACCGAAGGGACCCAGGTTGGCCACCACTTCGGCGGTGGTCAGCGTCAAGGCCGTCAGATCCACGGCCGCATCCAGCCGCAACTTCGGCACCAGGTCCACGCCGGTCAGCGCCTGGTTCGCCTGCGCCACGAACGCTTCCGTGAAGGCGGGCACGCAGTCGGACTTGATGCGCAGCCCGGCCGCCATCGCATGCCCGCCGTAAGCCAGCAGGTGCTCCCGGCACGCGTGCAGGGCGGCAAACATGTCGAAGTGCCGCACGCTGCGCGCTGAGCCCTGCCCCTCGCTGCCGTTGAGCGAGATCAGCACAGCAGGCCGGTGATAGCGATCGACCAGCTTGGCCGCCACGATGCCCAGCACGCCGGCGTGCCAGTTGGCGCCAGCCAGCACGATGCCGCGGTGCGCGTCGCCGGCAAGCCCGTCGCGTTCCACGAGCGCGCCGGCCTCCCGCGTCAGACGTGTTTCCGTTGCCTGCCGCTGCCGGTTCTGATCATCAAGGTACAGGGCGATCTCCCGGGCACGCTCGGGCGTCTCGCAAGTAAGCAGCTCGACGGCCAGGCGGGCATGCCCCATCCGCCCGGCTGCGTTGATCCGCGGGGCCAGCTTGAAGCCCACGTCGTAACTGTCGATCCGCGCCCCGTTCAGACCGGCGGCCTCGATCAGCGCCCGCAGCCCCGGCCAGGGCGTCTGACTCAGCGCGCTCAAACCGTGCCGGGCAAGGATGCGGTTCTCGCCCAGCAACGGAACGACATCGGCAATCGTGCCCAGGGCGGCCAGCGGTAGCAGATCGATCAGCAGTTGTCGCCAGCCGGGGGCGACGCGCGGCGCACCGCTGAGCCGCTGAGCGATCATCCACGCCAGCTTGAAGGCCACGCCGGCGCCACACAAATCCGGGTTGGGATACGTGCCACCCACGGCCGGGTGCACGATCACGTCCGCCTCCGGCAGTTCCGGCCCCGGCGTGTGGTGATCGGTGATAATGAGCGGCACACCGGCCTGGCGCAGGTCCTGTGCCACCGTGGTGGCCGAGATGCCGCAATCGACAGTGATGATGAGCGCGGCCCCTTCCGCGACCAGCTTCAGGGCCGCCTCGCGGTTGAGACCGTACCCCTCGTCGATGCGATGCGGAACGTAGAAGGAGACCTGCGCTTCGGCCGCACGCAGCACGTGGAGCAGAATGGCCACGCCGGCCGTGCCGTCCACGTCATAGTCGCCGAAGATGACGATGCGTTGGCGCGCCTGAATGGCCGCCACGACGCGGTCGGCGGCTGCCGCGGCACCGGCAAGCAAACGCGGTTCGTGGATGTCCTTCAATTGGGGTGAAAGAAAAGGCCCGACGGGCTGCTGGGGGGAGAGCCCGCGGTTCAGCAGCAGTTGGGCGACCAGCGGCGGTACCCCCCACTGGCGCGCCGCCTGCGCGCTGCCCTGCGGCTCCGGTGCGATAACCCACTCTTTCGACACAGCGTTTCCCCGCCTCCGCGCCGGTGGCGAGTCAAGCTACAGACAACCACGCAGGTGGAGAGCTGGAACGGCGGCACGCCCGGGCCGGCGGGCACGGCCTGCGGAATCGGCGACCGTTGACCCGCACCGTGGGCTGGCACAGTTACGCCCCAGCCGACCACGTCCTCCCGACGTTACTCGGATGCGTCGCTCGACCTCCCCATTGCATGGAGCCATTGAGGCTGACCCGAGAATCTAGCGGAATCGGTTGGTCCGGTAAAGTGGCGTGGTAGCCCAAGTCGCCCGCACGGGCTACGGCAGGGCGAACCGGCGCGGAGGGCACTCGGCGGCACGGGCAGCGGCTACTCCCCACGCCGGCCGCAGGTTTGGCCGCGCGGAAGGCAAGCCGGGGTGGGCTCTACCCCGGACCCGCCCTGTCGCAAAATGACAACAAGTTACCTCCGGAATCTTGCCCCCGCTGCGCGGGGTCTTTATACTGCGGGCGGTTCGTTCTGACGCTTCTCCGCCGGCGGGCCACTCCGCGCGTCAGGCATGGCATTGGAAATGCAGCGACGTCCTTTGCCTTCGTCGTAGGACGGGGCGCCCTCCCCCGACGTCGCTCGGCGACAAGGGTAATCCGTGTGGCGCCCCCGCGGTCCGGCCGGCCGTTGCAGAGGCAAGGGTCCAGCTTACCCACACTTGAGGGCACGACCGGGCGCCGGCCACGGCGGAGGCATACGCGGGAGTGCGGACGACCGCCGCAGCCCAGCAGCGACCGGTGCTGCTCTCCGCAGGGCGAGCAGCGGTTCTGCATACGTCAAGGAGGCTACCAACAGTGGCAGGTACTCTTGAAGGGAAAACCGTTCTTGTGGTCGATGACGACCCGGACATGGTCGCGGCCCTGAGGATGGTGCTGGACGAGACCGGCGCCACGATCAAGAGTGCGGGGGACGGCAACGCGGCTCTGACGATGGCGGCCGAGTTCAACCCGGACGTTGTCGTGCTCGACGCCATGCTGCCCAAGCGCAGCGGGTTCCTCGTCCTCGAGAAGCTCAAAGCCAAGAAGAAGAAAGGCGACAAGCCCTACGTGATCATGATCACGGGCAACCAGGGCAAACGCCACCAACTCTGGGCGGAGAGCCTCGGCGTGGACGGCTACCTCAACAAGCCCTTCCGCATGGACCGCCTGATCGGAGCGATCGAGGGGTTCTTCAGCGAAGGCCCCAAGCAGCCCGCCCCGGCCAAGTAGACCACCATCCGTGCGCCGCCGGTCGGCAGGGATTCAGCGAGCGCGGGGCGTAAGGTACTCTTAGCGCGCATAGTGCATCCGAGCGCCCGCGAAGTGCCCTCGATCCGGAAATACAGGTCGACTGGCCCGGCTCACTCCGAACCCTGTCGGTCAGGCGGCCACTGCCTGGGCGGCCGGCTTTGGCTGTCTCACTGCCGCAATCACGCCGCCGGCAACCAGGCACAGCACGCCACAGATCGTGAACGCCAGCGGAAAGCTGCCCATGTCGCCGAGCTTGCCGCCCAGCATCGGCCCAAAGATGCCGCCGACTGCGTACGCCAGAAACACCCAGCCGTAGTTCTGCCCAACGTACTTGTTCCCGAACGTGTCGGCCGTGATTGCCGGGAACAGGGCGAAGTTGCCGCCGAAGTTGAACCCGATCAGCACCGCGAACAGGTACAACGTCGCGGCATTGCCGGCCATGAACTGAAACAGAATGACGAACACGCCCTGCGTCACGGACATGATGATGATGGACGGCTTGCGTCCGATCTTGTCGCTCACCAGGCCCCAGACGATCCGACCGATCCCATTGGAGAGCGCGAAGAACACACCCATGGCCATGGTGGCGACCGCACTGGCAGCTTCCGTGTCCATGCCGCGGGCCTGGAGAGCCTGCATCGGAAACAGCTTCATCAGCCCGATGCTCATCAGGCCGGCGCTCGCCCCGAACGCGAAGGTCAGCAGGATCATGTAGAATTGCGGCGTAGCCAGCATCTGCCCCGAGCGGAAGTCCACGGTCCCGGCCGCGGGCCCCTTGGCCGCCGGCGTAACCGGGCTCCAGCCCGCAGGCTTCCAGCCCTCCGGTGGGAAGGCCATCCAGATGCTCCCGATCAATACGATGATGAGGTAGGCAATGCCGTAAATGATCCACGTCTTGCCCAGCCCCATCGTCGTCAGGAAGTGCCCACCCCCGAGCCTGCCCAGGGAGTCCGCCAGGGTCATCCACAGCGTAGCACCGAAGCCGAACCCCGCCACGGCCAAGCCGGACACAAGCCCCTTCTTGTCGGGAAACCACCGGATGCCGACGGCGATGGGAACCACGTACCCCAACCCAATGCCTGCTCCACCGATGACTCCCACGAACAGAAACGTCGGCCAGAAGCTGGTTCCGCCGCTTAACCCCCCGAGGATGTAGCCGAGCCCGAGGACGACGCCGCCCGCGATCGCCAGCTTGCGCGGGCCCAGCTTGGGCATCATGCGTCCGGCAATGACCATAACAATGGCGAACAACGCCAGACCGGCCGAGAACACCGCTTGCGTCTGCGCCTTGCTCCACCCGGCCTCGGTCAGCGGTTTAGTGAACACGCTCCAGGCATAGATCGCCCCCAGGCAAAGCTGGATAAGAATCGCACCCACCACGACCAGCCAGCGGTTCATGACCTTGGCGTTGTCCATTGGCACATTCTCCTCACAGGGCCGGCGGCTTCACCGCCGTGGCGTCCGCCCGACTGCCGCCGGACCGCACCGGCAGGCGTCGGACCGGGGCCGGCTGCACCGGGGGCGCACCTCAGAGCCAACCCCGCGTGTGCGCGCCGCCTAAAATCCAGGTAGCGTCCGGCCGGGCCGCGCCCCGGCACGGATGGCCGTCGTCATAGCACGTTGATGCACGGCTGGCAAGACCGGGCCCACCGTCCTGGGTGAGCGTCGCCCGGCAGGCACGGGCTCGGCATCCGCCCGCAGCGAAACCGGGTACAACGGGGCGCGGCCGCCGGCAACCGGCACCCCCCCCGGCTCCGCCGCGGAGGATTCCGACTAAACGCCGCCGGCCCGGTGAGCATCTGAAGCGGTGAAACCGGCACCCAAGGGGCAGGAAACGGTGACCAGGCGAAGCGAAGACTCGACCAACGTGGCCGTCTGCCCGGCGCGTACCACCGAGCCGGCGGACACGGGCCGGCGGCCGCCGATCACCGGCGATCTGCGGGACCGCCTGGTCCGGCTTGCCTACCGCTTCCTGTGGAACCAAGACGATGCGGAAGACGCCGTACAAGATGCTCTGGCAGTCGCCCACGAGCAAGAGGACCGGCTGCGGGTGCCTGCCCGTTGGTTCAGTTGGGTGTGCCGGATCGTGGTGCAACGCTGTCGGCTGCACGGCCGCCGAAGGCAACGCTGGCTACGCCAAGCGACGAGGTTCGCCCGGCCGGTGGAGGCTGAACCGACCACCACGGCCGGCAGGGATGAGCATGCCGAGGCCCTGCGGCAACTGGTGAGCGAACTTCCGCGCCGCCAGCAGGAGGTAATCGTGTTGCGCTACCTGCAGCAGATGTCGTATGAGCAGATCGCCGAGGTGCTCGGGATCGCGCCCTCGACGGCCAGGGTGCATGCCCAGGCGGGACTGGAGACGCTGCGGGACCGACTGCTCATGCAGCGTCCCGGCTGGTTCGAGGACCCGGACTCAGCAGGAGGGAATACAGCATGAGATGCGCCCTCGCCCGCCAACAATGGCATGCACGACTCGAGCAGTGTCGCAACGGTGCGAATCGACAATCGACAATCGACAATCGACAATGGACACTGCGGGACGCTCGACTCGATCAGCCCGGTAGCGACGGTGTGCTGGACCGCCACCTGGAGTCGTGTCCTGCCTGCCGAAGGTACGTCGCCCACCTGGAGCAGCTTCTGCGCGGGCTGGAAGACTTGCGGGTGCAGACCGAGTTCGTGGTCGCGCGGCGAGGTGCGGAGCCGGCGGTGGATGCTTCGGCGCGGCGTGCCCCGCGACGCCGGCTGCACGCGCTCCGGCTGGCACGCGTGGCCGCGGTCATTGTGCTGGCGGTCGTGGGAACGCGGTACCTGGTCTCGAGTCGGGATGGGGGCGAGGGTGGACTGGCGCCGGCGCCTCAGCCGGTCCACATGGCCCCGACTCCGATGCCCCAAACACCTGCTGACGCACCGTTGCGTCTGCGCGGGGAATCGGCCTCTCGTTACCTGGCCGTTGCCAGGCCGGCGGCGGACCCCAATGTACGCATGGTTTGGTTGTATCCGACGATCGGGAAGCAGGAATAGCGAAGTGCGAACGACGGCAGCGGCACGCGCGTCGTCCCTGCGGACGCCGCGGCGAGGAAGGGGCTTGCGGAATAGCGAACTCGGCCCCGTGCTGACGAACTGAGAACTGACAACTGACCACTGACAACTGAGAACTGGCACCTGAGCAACCCGCCCGACAGGGGGGTGGCTCGCTTCGACGGGAGTACACCGATGTTGATGAAGACCATGTATTACATGTTCGTGACCAACCTGACGCTCTGGGCACCGGTGGCGTTGCAGAGTGCGGAGGCGCAGGAGGAGCCCCGGCCGCCGTCCGAGGTGGCGGTGGTGCGGCTCAATCACCTGCAGACGTTCGAAGCGTTGAATCTGGTGGAGGAAATCTACGCCGGCGAGCTGGACGCCCTCACGGCTGCCGAGGCGACCGGCCAGCTTGTCCTGCGCGGCGAGCCGAAGGTTGTGCAGGCCGTCCGCGACCTGCTGCAGCAGGTCGATCAGCCGCCGGCCGAACGCTCCGCCCGCCGAACCAGGCTGCTGCCCGTGGGCAGTTATCCTCTGGAGGAGATGGCGAAGATCGTGCTCAACTCGTTCGGCGGCGAGCAGGTGCGGGTGGCGCCGGACATGTTGAATCGGCAGTTGGCCATCTCCGCCCCGCCGGCAGTGCTGGACGACATCGCCGGATTGGTGGGGGAGCTGGATCTCCCCACCCAGACGCTTACCGCGCAGTTCTTCTTCATCAGCGGGCGGATCGACCCGGCCGCCAAGCCGGAGGGTAGCAAGCTGCCCGAGGCCCTCGCCCCCGTTGCCCGGACGCTAAGTGCCAGCGGGCTCGCGGATCTCACGCAAGCGCGCATGATTCTCGTACGCAGCGCCCTGGGCGAGCAGTTCAGGCAGCGCGGGGAGGTCCAGGGCGGCGCCGGGGAGTCGTTCACCACCTCGCGGTTCGAAGTGCAAGGCCACCTCGGTGGGCGTGGGGACAGCGAGCAGGTCGAGCTGCAATTGAGCGCCAACGCGGAGATGTTCGGACAATTGCGGCAGGGGAACGCGGTGGCGGCGCAGGGCAACCTCGGCGAGTTCCGGCTGGAGACCACGCTGGCCGTCAAGTGCGGTGAGTACGTCATCCTCGGTGCGGCTCCCGCCTCCACCGACCGGGGGGACGCCATCGCCCTGGTGGTGCGCATCGTCCGCGACTGACATGATCCAGCCCCAGGCGCACACCCCAGGTGCCGTGTTCTCATGCCGCGTGGGCATGCACCGGGTGGCACGGCGGCGCCGCGAATGCAGTGCGCAGGACCGGCAGCCCGAGGGGTGGGCCGTTCTGCATTCCCCTCCCCTCGCTCTGCAGGATCGATGTCCTCCCGGAAGGCCCTACCCCAGCGGGGAATCAACAGCCGAATCCGGGCGGGATAGTCACACGCGGCGCCTTCGTCGGTGACTGGAACCACGCAAGTGGGAAACCGTGAGCGTGGCATGCCCAAGCCGAAGGCGACGGTATGCTGTTGCCGCAGCCACCCGTCGGCGGGAAGGCATGGTCGCGCTCCGCTTCCTCATGCCACGCTGGCCTCGGTGTCGGTTCCCCCGTCGTGCCGAGCTACTTAGGGCGCACTCACGTTGGTCACGATGTTGGTCGTGGTGAACGTGTTCGTCAAGGTTCCGCCCGAGTAGGTGCCGCCCGTGTACAGCCCGTCCAGCACGGTGCCGGTGCACGTTCCACCCCGGTACAGACCAAACGATGTCCCGGCGGTCAGGGTCGGCGCCGAGAAGACAACCGAGCGATACGTCTTGGAGGGCGCAAACGTGAGGATGCTGGTGCCTCCCGTCGTTGTCTGGATGTGCACCAGCGTTCCCGGGGTCTTCGAGGTACTGTAGGTGATCTTCACCGAGCGCTGGGTGGACGTGGTGCTGGGTGCCTGGGCCATGCCGGCGCTGCCCGCCGCGACCAGGAAGCCGCCGCTGATGACGAAGGTGCCGTCATAGTCGATCGCGGCGTTGCTGTTCACCGTCGGCCCGTGGACGATCACGGTGCCGCCGGTCATGGTGATGTAGCCGTTCGAGTCGATCCCGTCGCCCGCGGCAAACACGGCGATGTAGCCGCCGTTGATGCGCACGTAGTTGTTCAGCCCCGAGCCTCCGGCGGCGTTGATGCCGTCGTCGGTCGAAGTGAGACGGATGGTGCCGCCATCGATCGTGATGTCCCTCGCCTCGATGCCCTCGTAGCAGGTCGTAATGGTGATGGTCCCGTTCGTGATGCGCAACGTGTTGTCGGAGTGGAGGCCGTCCCCATAGCTGGCGCTCGTGCTGCTGTTGGTGGCAATCGTGAAGGTCCCACCGTTGATCGTGACGGCGCTGTTGGAGTGGATGCCGTCATCGGCGCAGTCGAGGTTGAACGTGCCGCTTCCTCCGATGACCACGCTGGTGAGCCCCTTGATGCCCTTGGCCGACCTGCTGGAGGGGATGGTCACGGTGTGCCCGCCGCCGGAAAGGACGGTGTAGTTGCCGCCGGTGATGTTGACGGCGGCGTCGGCCGTAATCGCGTCGTCGCTGGACGTGATGTTGACGTTACCGTTAGTGATGGAGATGGACGCCCCCTCGATACCCTCGAAGCAGGTCGTGATGGCAACCGTCGCATTGCTGATCTGCACCGCGTTATCGGCGTGAATCGCGTCACCGTAGCTGGCGGTCGTGTTGCTGTTCGTGGCGATGGTCAGGTTCCCGCCGCTGATCGTGATGTTGCCGTTCGTGTGCACGCCGTCATCGGCGCAGTCCAGGACGAAGGTGCCGTCCTCGATTCCTACGCTCGCGACGCCCTTGATCCCCTTGGCCGACAACTCCTCCGGAATGGTCACCGTGTGCCCGCCGCCGGCGACGATATCGAAGTCGCCGCCGGTCACGGTCACCGTGGTCTGGGCCGCGATGCCGTCGCCGCCGGAGATGATGTCAAAGGAGCCGGCCGCAATGCTGATGTATCCCAGCTCGGGGTCTTCCTCGTTGTCCGACTTCAGCCCGTCGCCGCCGGAGGTGACCGTGATCGTGCCGCCCTGGACCAGCAGGTAATCCTTGCCGCGGATGCCGTCGTCCACGGCCGTCACGTTGATCGTGCCGCCCAGGATGGTCAACTCATCCTTGCTGGCGATGGCGTCGTTGTAGTTGCCCTCCACGGTGAGCGACCCCGTGCCGGAGATGCCCAGCGAGTCCTTGCTGAACAGGGCCGCGTTGGGTTCGTCGTCCTCCGGGTTCTCGTACACGTAGGTCGCCGGGTCGGCCAGGTGGTTCACGGTCTGGTCCGCCAGGACGATCGAGACGTACTCGGCCGCCGCCACGTACATCGGGGCCGTCGTGGAGCTGCTGATGTCGATGCCGTTGAGGACCACCCCCACCACGCCGGCCGCCGCGCTGCTGACGACGATCTGGCCGTCCGCCAGCGCACCAGTGATGATGTAGGTGCCCTCGGTCGTGATCGTGGCCTTGGTACCGTTCACCGTCACGCCGCTGCCCTCGACGGTGATGTACGTCCCGTGCAGGTTGATGTAGGTGACGTCCGAACCCCCGGAGCCGCTGCCGCACGCGGGGTCGGCCGGGTTGCCTTCACCGCTGAAGCACAGCGCCAACCCGACGTAGTCCGCCATGTCCACGTCGCCGTCCCCATCGGCATCGGCGGCGATGAGACCGCCGGTGTCGGGGACCAGCGTGCAGGCCGGCGGCAGCGGGTCGTACGATACCGACGCTCCGGTGAGGCACTCCTGCCAGACGGCGAAATCGGTCAGGTCCACGTCGCCGTCCTCATCGAAGTCGCTCCAGGCGTACCCGATGATGCGCCCGGGGCTGCCGATCTCACCGCGGGTCGATGTCTGCGAGCCATACGCATCCCCGGCCGTGGCCAGTACCCAGCTTGTCTGCGGCGTGGTATAGCCGTAATCCGTCGCGGGAATGTTGCAGCTTCGGTTCTGCGTCCGCACCGTCCCGGGGAACGCCTCGTCGCCGTAGGTCAGGCGATCCATCAGGTTGCCCGCGGCGTCGAAGAGGTTGATTTCGTCGTTGCGGCCGAGGTTGGCGGTGTTGCCGCCGACAATGGCCACGCCGCTCAGCCCCCAGATGGTCGCGAAGTCGGCCGCCGTCTCGTCCGTCAGGATCACCGACTGCCCCGGTACCACGACGCCGAAAGCGCTAAGACTGATCGTCCCCGGTATTCGACTGTCGTCATCGAAGCTCCAGCCGGTCATATTGACGGGGCTGGAGCCGATATTCGTGAACTCGACGTACTCCCCCGTGCTGCCTGCGCCGGCGCCGTTGTACATCCACTCCGTAATCACGATCTGCCCGGCTGCCACCGGAGCCAGAGAGACGATCAACCCGAATACCAGCGCCCGCACCATGCTATGCTCCTTCTGCGTTGTCGCGGACCCCACCCGGCGGTACATCCGCGGTCAGACACTTGCCCGCAACCCGCGGCCGCGGGGCCGGCCGGCCCCACCTCCGCGGTAACAGGGCAATCCATGACGTACATGTCCACTTCCGCTTGCGGCGCTCAGGGCGAACGCCACCCCCCAAGACCTTCCGTCCCGCCCCACCGGACCGAAACGCGCGGAAACAGCGTCCAGCGCGTCTTCCTGATGCGGGAGCCGCGGGCCCTCCCCGGGGGCGACCCGGCCAACCGTGTCGGAATAGGGGCCGACCGGTGACAGGGTCTCCCGGGGCTGTCCGCGCAACCCCACGAACTAGTATCCTAACGTAACCACAATGAAACGAACATGAAATCCGAGGATCTGGCCAGGGCCCGGTGGCTTCTCGCCCGCTTTGGCTACCCCTGGTCCGGGAGGGCTGGAACCAGCCACGATGTCCCGGACGGCCCCGCCGGCTCGCTCGGGCACCAAACTGGGCTGACCCATTAGCCTGTCGAGGAAGCAGCGTCGGCCCCGGCGGGCGACGTGGCAATCGCCAAGCGTCCTTGTTCTCAAGGCTCCCGGCTTGCCCCGGGATCTCGTCAACGGGCTGCTATGGGACGTCGACGTGTCCGGCTACGGACTGGCGGTCAGCAGGGCGATCACCAGGATGACGTTGAGAAGCAGCGATACCCCCAGCACCACGCCCAGCGGAACCAGCCACGGATTGGCCGCACTCTCCGAGGGGCTGCGCTCCTCGGCCTTGGAGGGGATGATCTGCCCCGTGGTGGCCAGCGACCGCAGCAGGTCGTGATCATACCGCTTGCGCGCTTGCAGGGGCGGCTGCCCGTTGGCCACCGCCTGCAAGTCCTCGATCAGGTCGGACGTCGAGGCGTAGCGGTCATCCGGGTTCTTGGCCATCATCACTTCGATGATCTCGCCGATGCCGGAGGAGAGCCGGGTGTTGACGTGGTCCGGCGGGATCAGCGGCTCCTTGAGATGCTTGTGCATGACGACCGAAGGGGTCGGCCCGTCATAGGGCACCCGCCCTGTCACCATGTGGTAGAACGTCGCCCCGAGGGCGTAAATGTCCGCCCGGAAGTCGATCTTGATCTCGCCGCGAATCTGCTCGGGACTGATGTAGTAGGGCGTGCCGTAGGCCCGGCCCGCCTCGGCCGCGGCCGTCTCGTAGTCGCTGACCTCCCGCGCCAGGCCCATGTCGGCCAGCTTTACCACCCCGGCCTTCGTCAGCATGATGTTCTTGGGCTTCACGTCCCGGTGGATGAAGCCGCGGGCGTGGGCATGCTCCAACGCGCGGGCCACCTGCAACACGCACTCCAGGGCCGCCTTCTCGTCCATCCGACCCTTCTGCTGCAGGATGTCGTAGGCGGTCTGCCCGTCGATGTACTCCATGACGAAGTAGTGGTAACCGCCTGCCTCGCCTACGTCGTACGCGCCGACGATGTTGGGATGATTAAGCTGGGCGGCCGCCCGACCCTCTCGATAGAACCGGTCTACGAACTCCTGGTTCTCACTGAGTCGGCGGGGCAGGACCTTGATGGCCACCACGCGATCCAGGCTGAGCTGCCTGGCCTTGAACACCACCGCCATCGCCCCCTGCCCGATCTTGCCCAGGATTTGGAACCCCGGGATCTGCTGGGCCGGGCGGTACATCGAGTCGTCGTCGAGGTCGAGCGAGATGCGCTCCACCTGGCTGCGCGTAACGAAACCGCGCTGGACGAGCAGGTCGGCCAGGGTGGCGCCGTTGCCCTGGGCGAGCAGGTGTCTCAACTCGGTGCGGGCGAGGTCCACCTCCGCGGCCGTGCAGAGCCGGCGGTCCACCACCGCGCGAGCGAGCTGCGATTCTTCCGAAGCCGACGACATGGTGCATTCCGTCCGCCGGGGCAATTCCTGCCCCACTGTCACCTGCGCACCGCGGAGTCCCGTTGCCGTTGGCGGCGGATTCTAGTCGCCCCGCCGCTGCCCCCGCAACTTGTCTTCAGTGGGGGCGGCAGGAAATGCCCGGTGCCACCTCCGGGGGCCCTCCTCCCCGCGCGGCGCGAGTCGGAAACCACCCATTATAGCCCTTTGGCCTCCTGAGTCATCGGCAGATTCCAGGGATGTCACCGGCCCGGTACGTCACTTTCCCTCACCCAGCAGGGCTCGCAACATCCGGGCGCCCACGGCTTCCGGGGTACGTTTCAGGTCCGATAGGACGCCGCAGGCCGCTGCTGCCTGTCTCGCGGTGAATAGAACGGGTGCCGCCGGTTCCGCCGCAGGGACGCCTGCCGCCCGCAGGACGGCCTCCGCCAACGCCTCTACTCCCAGGCCTGTCAGGGCCGAAACCGGCATCCACGCGCCGCCCACTTCACCATCCTCACCGGGCCGCAACCAGACATCGGCCTTGTTCAGCACCGCCACCGTAGGGGCCCGATGAGGCGTTCGCAAAAGGCCCGCCAGACGCCCACTTGCGCGTTCCTCCGTGCCATCGAGCACGAGCACCACCACCTCCGCAGACTCGACCGCGCACCGCCCACCCTCAATCGCCGACAACTCAAGTGTGTCTTCAGATACTCTGTCTCCAGCGGTGTCCACTAGCGCGACGGCGACACCCAGGACCTGCACCTCCGCAGTGACCCAGTCCCGAGTCGTGCCCGGATGGGCTGACACGACGGCCGCGGCTCGGCCGACCAGGCGATTGAACAGCGTGGACTTCCCGCTGTTGGGCGGACCCGTCAGCGCGACCCTGAGGCCGTTCCGCAGCACCTGGGCCTCCCGGAAACCCGCCAGCATGTTCTCCAACCGCTGCCGCACGGCCGGAGGGTCCACGTCGCACAGGGACGCCAGTTGCCGCAACTCATCGGGCAGATGCAGTCGCTGCCAGGCGAAGAACCGCACCCCGCGCTCGGTGTGCGTATGCGCGATGCAGTCGAGGGCTTCCTCATCGATGATGCCGGCGGTTGGCCAGAGTGCGGCGAGCTCCGCCGTCGTGGCAAGGTCAGCCCCGGCACGCTCCGCGGCCGCGAGAATGCGCTGCGTCACCCGCGCTCCGCCATGGGCGCAGATATCCACGGCTGGCACACCGCGGTCGGCGGTGATGCACACAATGACGTCGTCAATCGTCTCGTCGTCGTCAACCAGCCTTCCGTAGCGCAGGCATCCGGGCGCCGTGGCACACAACGGCACCGGGGTTGCGGTATCGTCGGGGCGTTCGTCGGCTTCAGCGCCGGCCTGCGGGAACGACACTCCAGGTTCTTGCCGGGGTCTCCAGAGCCTCTCAACGACTTGCACGGCCGTCGGGCCTGCCACGCGAATGACCGCGATCGCCCCGGTGCCCGGCGGCGTCAGCACGCCAGCTCGGTTGGTACCCAGGTCTGCCGTGACCGATCTCCTGCAACGCGACGAAACACCTTACCCTGAGCACACCCTCGGCCCGTGTTGCCGGCGCGGTGCTTCAATCGAACAGCAACGCCGCCAGCACCATCGCGGTCATCAGGAAGGCGATGGCCGTCTTCAACGCGATCCCCAGCACGAAACCCGCGGCCGACACCACGCCCACGCGTGTCCCCTGCGGCAGCGTGCGCTGGGCAAGCAGTTCGCCGATCAGTGCCCCGGTGAAGCAACCCAGGACGGCCCCGATCGTCGTGCCGATTACCGGCAGCGGGACCGAGAACAGCAGCATTCCCGCGAACCCGCCGGCCAGTGCTCCCCACAAGGCCTGGCGCGATGCCCCTGCCCGCTTGGCCAGGGCGGCCGAGGCCAACGCCTCGCAAACCTCGCCGACGACGGCGATCCCGATGAGCACCGCGACGGATGTAATGCTGACCCGCCCCCACCCGCTCAGCCACCCGTACACGCTGGCGGCCAGCGCGATCAGCCACGTGCCCGGCAGGCGCACGGCCGTCAAACCGATGCCCACAACGCAGGCAACGCAGACAGCGGCGATTCCGGCATAGTCCCACACGAACGATTTCCCCGCACAGGAATGAGAGCCGATGATAACACCGGCCCCGGCCGGACGGCAGCGCAAAGGGTGGCATAGCGCGGCCGCCCAGTTCGCGTCCGGCATCGCCCGCCCTACGGCGGTGCGTCGGCGTCGGCCGTACGGCAAGCTGGCGGGCTTGACCGGACAACCGGGGTCGTGACAATCTGGGGTTTGCCAACACACCGCGAGTTAAGGTGTGACGCGATATTTGAAAGGAATAATGCACCATGCGGTACGCACTACGCAATCTGCTTGCTGTGTTGCTGGTGGGGCTGCTGATCGGACCCGCCCTAGCACAGGACATTGTCGAGGTCACGGTCACCGGCGAAGGGATGACGGAAGATGAGGCCCGGCGCGACGCCCTGCGCAAGGCCCTGGAAACCGGCGGGGGGGTCGAGATCAGCTCGCACAGCCAGGTCGAGAACTTCGTGCTGATTCGCGACACGATCTATGCCCGAGCGGAGGGGATCGTCACGGACTACAAGATCGTCGAGAAAGGCCCGGCGGCCGGCGGTATCTACTTCTGCAAGATCGTCGCCAAGGTGGACAAGAGCGTCATCGCCTCGACCTGGGGAGCGGTGCAGAACCTGCTGGATCAACTCGGCCAGCCGCGCATCGTTATCTACATCCGCGAACGCATCGACAACGTCCTCCAGGACGGCAGTATCTTCGAGAACAATCTCGAGAACCGGCTGCTGAAGGCCGGGTTTGCGGTGTATGCCGGCCAGCAGGTGCAGGCGATCATGGACAAGGAGGCGAAGGACGCCGAAGTGGAAGGCAACGTCGCCAAGATGCAGGCGATCGCCAAGGACTTCGGCGCACAGATCTTCATCACCGGCACCGCGAACGCCAACGCCGCCGGCGTGCGGGATCTCTACGGCGAGCCGACGGCCATGTACAACGGCGACGGCGCGATCAAGATGTTCTACACCGACACGGGGGAGATGGTCGCCAGCGAGTCGCTGGCCAACTGGCGGGGCGGCGCCCGTGGGTTCCGCGAGGGGTCACCGCAGGCCGGGAAGAAGGCGATCGAGAATGCCGCGGAGGAGATTGGTGCCCGTCTCTTCCAGAGCGTGATGGAGAAATGGTCCACGCGCATCAGTGCCGGGGGCGAGATCACGCTGGAGATCGAAGGCGTGTCCATGGCCGACGCCCTGAAGATCAAGCAGAAGCTCAGCCAGGTGCCCAAGGTCGAGCGCGTGGCGGGTCCGTCGCTGACCAAGGGGATCGCCACGTTCCGCATCGTGGCCAAGATGACCGCAGAGGATCTGGCGGTGTACCTGGTGGACGGTGATTGGCCGCAGCTTATGGAGATCGTGGACTTGAAGCTCGGGCGCATCCAGGCGAAGAAGCCGGGGTGATGACGCCCGCCAGAGCCGGCAGCGCAAGCTGCCATACGGGTGGCCCAGGTCCTTTGGACCTGTACGTGTCTAGCGTGGGTGCCGTGCCCTCACCCGCCGCAGGTGGGGGTGGGCATGTCGTCAGTTGCCAGGGCATGCTCACCGGCGACTGCTGTTGCGGGAAAGCATGGCACCCGGCGCCGACGCTTCAACCCTCACCCCTCCCCCTCTCCCTGGACGGGAGAGGGATATGCAGGCGACTGCAACGAAAGGTCGGACAAGTATGCCGCGGGAACTGAAGGGACATCTGCGGGTCGAGAAGGCGCGGTTCGCGCTGGTGGTGAGCCGCTACAACGAGTTCATTACGGCCAAGCTGCTCAGCGGTGCGCTCGACGTGCTGGAGCGGCACGGCTGCAAGGACTCGGCCATTACCATCGTGCACGTGCCGGGCGCGTTCGAGCTGCCGCTGATCGCCAAGCGCCTGGCGAGCAGCGGTGACTATGAGGCGGTCATCTGCCTCGGCTGCGTCATCCGCGGCCACACGCCGCACTTCGAGTACATCGCCTCCGAGGTGGCCAAGGGCATCGCCCACGTGGGGCTGGAGAGCGGATTGCCCGTGATCTTCGGGGTCATCACGGCCGACTCGCTCGAACAGGCGATCGAACAGGCCGGCAGCAAGCCGGGCAACAAGGGGGCCGACGCGGCCCTGGCAGCCATCGAGCTGGTCAATCTCCTCAACGAGCTCAAGCCCGGGCGGTGATTCCCCATGACCAAGGACCGTCGGGCAGCCCGTGTCCTGGCGATGCAGACTCTCTGTCAATGGGAGGTGCAGGGGGAATTCTCGGCGGAGGCCATGGCGGAACTGCTGGCGGCCATCGCGGAATGGCGTCCGGAACTGGAGGTTTCCCCGCCGGCTGTTGTGTACACCACCGCGTTGGTGCAGGACTTCCGCGCCCGGCAACAGGAGGTGGATGAGTGGATCGCCAGGACCAGCGCGAACTGGGACCTCGCCCGGATTTCGACCGTGGAGCGGAACGTGCTGCGGGTGGCCGTCGTGGAACTGCTCCGCGCGGAGGTGCCGCCGAAGGTCGTGATTAACGAGGCCATCGAGATCGCGCGCGAGTACGGCGGGCGCGACTCGCCGGCGTTCGTCAACGGCGTGCTCGACCGGATCCTGAAGAGCGCAGGGCAGAGTTCTCAGGGTTCTTGAGGGTGCCTGCGTAAACCCCTCTCCCGTCGGGAGAAGGGCAGGGGTGAGGGCGGCGGGGCATCCATTGACGATTGACGATTGCCGAGTGTCGATTGAGGGAGACGTGCAATGGTGGGGGGCGGCGTGGGCAATAGGCAGGAGGCCCGAGACAGTAGACCCCTCTCCCCGTGGGGGGAGAGCGCAGGGTGAGGGGGCAGGCGGCGTCCGCAAAGCCGCCAAGCGCAGCGTGGGATACAGAAGCGCAAGGTGAGGGCGGAATGCTCGGCCGCCTCGACCCTCACCCCTACCCCTCTCCCTGGGAGGGAGAGGGGCTTCTAGCCGCCGGGACAGAGGAAGAAAGCTGATGGGGTTGTTCGATCGGCTCAAGAAGGGGCTCGCACGCACGCGGGAGAAGGTCAGTGCCGGATTCCGCTCCGTCCTGCGCATGGGCAGGAAGATCGACGAAGAGACGCTCAAGCGACTCGAAGACACGATGCTGACGGGCGACTTCGGGCCGGCCACCACCGCCAAACTCATGGACATCGTGCGCACCGGCTGGCGCGGCGGGCAGATCGTCGAGGAACAGCAGGTCACCGAGTTCCTCAAGAACCACATCATCTCGATGTGGCCGGAGGCGGACCGCACGCTGCACTACGCCGCCTCCGGGCCGACCGTCATCCTCGTCACCGGCATCAACGGCTCGGGCAAGACGACGAGCGTCGCCAAACTGGCCTACTACCTCAACCAGCAGGGCAAGAAGGTCATCCTCGGCGCGTGCGACACCTACCGGGCGGCCGCCGTCGAGCAACTTACCATCTGGTCCGAGCGCATCGGCGTGAAGATCGTCCGGCACGACCAGGGGGCGGACCCCGGTGCCGTTGCCTACGACGCCTGCGAGGCGGCCACCGCGCGGCAGACCGACGTTCTCCTGATCGACACGGCCGGTCGGCTGCACACGCAGGACAACCTGATGCGCGAGTTGGGGAAGATTCAGAAGGTTGTGCAACGCAAGATTCCAGGGGCCCCGCACGAGGTGCTGCTGGTGCTCGATGCCACGATCGGGCAGAACGCGGTGAATCAGGCCCGGCAGTTTTCCGAGCACGTGGCGGTGAGCGGCATCATCCTGGCGAAGCTCGACGGCAGCGCGAAGGGCGGCATCGTAGTGGGGATTCGGGACCAGCTTCACGTGCCGGTGAAGTTCGTGGGCTTGGGCGAAACTCCGGCCGACATCGAACCGTTCGACCCGGCCACCTTCGTCGAAGCCCTCTTCGCGGAGTAGGTCCGTCCCCTCTCCCCCTGGGGGGAGAGGGTTAGGGTGAGGGGGGAGAGCCGCGGGCGTGAAGCGTCGTTCGTGAAGCGTGAAGCGTCGTTCGTGAAGCGTGAAGCGTCGTTCGTGAAGCGTGAAGCGTCGTTCGTGAAGCGTGAAGCGTCGCTCGTGAAGCGTATCTCGGGGAGTCTGTTAGGAACTCCGACGCGCTAGCCATGACCGGTGAATCGCAATTCGAGAAGTCGCGGTATTTGCCCGAAGACCCGGTCCTCGACACCCGGATCACGCACGCGTTGTACTGTGGCAAGTGTGCCTACAGCCTGCGGATGCTGCCCTACACGGGCCGCTGCCCCGAGTGCGGGCACGAATACGATGCCCATCCGCTGACGATGAAGGGCATTTTCCTGCCGCTCTTACCGCGTTTCCCGATTGCCGACATGGTCGGCCTGGTGGGTAGCGCGATGCTGAGTATCACGCTACTGGGGTGGTCCCTCAACCCGTTCGAATCGGGCCTGTTCTACCTGAGCATGCTCGCCACGGCCATGACGGCCGCCTTCACGGTCCACCTGTGGCGCCGGATCCGCAACTTCTTCGCGCACCTCACCCTTGCGGAACGCGTGCGGAGCCAGGAGGAGGACGGGGGGTAAGAAACGGAGGCGACGTGGGCGCGATGGGCGGAAGAAACATGCGAGCGAGTTTCTTGGCGTTGTCGCCGCGGTTCTCGCTTGTCGGGAATGGGCGTACGTGCCCGATCGGTGTGGGGCGCGGCGTGTCGGTTGCGCTGCTGGCGAGCGTGTTACTCTCCGCCGCCGGCTGCATGCCGTGGGAAAGCTACGACTCCGTCCTGGCGCGGGTGCCGGCCGGTGAGTTTGTGGACATCGAGGGGCAGTCGGTTCACATCGAGCGCGCCGGGGCGGGGGAGACCGTGCTGCTGCTGCATGGGTTCGGCGGGTCCACGTTCGAGTGGCGCAAGATCATGCCGGGGCTGGCCGGGTCGTTTGACGTGCTGGCCGTTGATCTCAACGGGTTCGGCTACACGGAGCGGCCGGTGGCGGCGGAGGCGTATTCACCGGCCGGGCAGCTTGAGCTGGTCATCAGGCTGCTCGATCGGCTCGGCATTCAGCAGGTGCACGTCGTCGGGCACTCGTACGGGGCCGGGGTGGCGCTGCACCTGGCCGCGCGGCATCCGCAGCGGGTGCGTTCGCTGGTGATCGTCGATGGCGTGCAGGAACTGGCGCAGTTCGGTGGTTTGCGGGTGCCGGCCGTGCTGAAGCCGGCGGCCCGGTGGTATCTCGGCAACGTCGTGCTGACCACACGCAACATCCGCGGGGCGTTGCGGGACGCGGTCTACGACAAGACCGTGGTGACGGCCGACATGGTGGAGGGGTATCTGACGCGCCTGCGGGTGGAGGGGTTTGACCTGGCATTTGATGGTTTTCTGGCTCCCGTGGCCGACCCGTTGCCGCTGCTGGAGCTGCCCGAGATCGAGCATCCCGCGTTGCTCATCTGGGGCGAGCATGACACGGTGTTTGACGTGTCGCTCGCGGTGGAGATGGCCGACGCGTTGCCGTATGCGCAGTTGGTGCGTCTCCAACGGTCGGGCCACCTGCCGATGGAGGAGGAGCCGGAGGCGTTTCTGCGGGCAGTCAGGACCTTTCTTGCGGCCCGGATGGAGGACGCTCAGCGCTGAGTGATTGACGGGCGGGCACGGTGTGGGGACTGTCGCGCGCCCTCCGGGCGAAGACAAGGAGAAGGGAGAGCAGGTTGCTCGCCTTCCAGGGACTTGAAATACCTGGCAACGACCGCGCGCCCTCCGGGCGAATTAGTTGTTGGCCCTCTGGGCGAAGATGCGGGTTCGCGAGGTGCGCGGGCGAGAACATTCGCTCCTCGCCCGAAGGGCGGACGAACGTTGCCAGGGCCTTCCAGGCCCTGGGACTGCTCCACCCTCCTCTTCTATTCTCTTCCGCCCGCAGGGCGGACGACAGTTCCCTTCAGAACCTCGGACCCGTATCAGAGACTGTAGTCGCGGCGGGCAGAGCCTGCCCTACGTCACCCTCTTGCCTTCCGCTTTCGCTGTTGGCTCTTCGCTATTCGATATTCCCCGCGACGGGCGGGGTTGGCCCTACGCTACCTGAGCGCACACCTTCTTCGCCGCGTCGGTCAGGTCGGTGGCAGTGATGATCTGCGGGATCTTCGCTTCTTGCAGCATCTGCCGGGCACGCTCGACGTTGGTGCCTTCCAGGCGCACGACGACCGGGACCGTGAAGCCCACCTCCTTGGCGGCCGCCACGACTGCCTCGGCGATGGTATCGCACTTCGCAATCCCGCCGAAGATGTTGACGAGGATGCCCTTCACGTTCGGGTCCGACAGGATAATGCGGAACGCCTCGGTCGCTCCCTCAGCGGTGACGGAGCCGCCCACGTCGAGGAAGTTCGCCGGCTCGCCCCCGTGCAGCTTAATGAGGTCCATGGTGGACATGGCCAGACCGGCGCCGTTGACCAGGCAACCGATGTTGCCGTCCAGCGCGATGTACGAGAGATCGTACTGCTTCGCCCGCAGTTCGTTGGGGTTTTCTTCGGTGGGGTCGAACATCTCCTGCAACCGGGGGTGGCGGAAGACGGCGTTGTCGTCGAAGTTGAGCTTGGCGTCGATGGCCACGATCTGCCCGGCCTTCGTCCGCACCAGCGGGTTGATCTCGGCGAGCGAGCAGTCGTACTTGTAGAAGACATCGACCAGGCCGCGCAGCACGCGCCCGGCCGCCTGCGCCTGTTCCTTGTCCGTCAGCCCCAGGGCGGCCACGAGCTGGGCCGTCTGGAAGTGCAACAGGCTCAGGTGCGGGTGCAGCCACTGCTTGAAGATGGCACCGGGGTTGCGGGCCGCCACCTCCTCGATCTCGACGCCGCCTTCGCGCGAGACCATGACCACGGGTCGGCGGCGGGCGCGGTCGACGACGACGGCCGCGTAGTACTCGCTGTCGATTTCGACGGCCGAGGCGATCAGCAGCTTCCGTACCGGCACGCCCGCCGGCCCGGTCTGCTTGGAGACCATGCGGTTGGTGAGCATGAACCCGGCGGCCTCGCGGACCTGCTCGACCGAGTCGCAGAGCTTGACGAAGCCGGCTTTGCCGCGCCCGCCGGCGAAGACCTGGGCCTTGACCACCACGCGACCCTGCAACTTCTCGTAGGCCGCCCCCGCCTGCTCGACGGTCTCCACGACCTCCGACGGCGGTACCGGCACCCCCGCCTCCGCCAACAACGCCCTGGCCTGATACTCGTGGACCTTCATGGCTACTCCCGACTGCCGTAAGGGCACTGAGTACTCGAAACCCGCCGCCGCGGGACCGCTTCCAGACCCGCGCGAGGGTCTTGATCGCAATCCGGGGGCATTCTGAACCAAGCTGGCTGACGAATCAACAGCGACGAGGCTTGACGTCGTGCTGCGGGAATGCGTGCGGGACTGGCGTCGCCCCCCGCGGGCGACGTAGGAGGGAAAAGCGCCGCGGTGGTTCCCAACGCCGGGCTCTTCGTCGTCCACGTCGGCCAAGGGGGCCGATGCTACGGCACATGCAGGGGGCAGACGCTACGGGTGCTGTGGCTCTTCACCGGACCGGGCGGTCTGTCCGCCCGGCGGAGATGCCGGTACAATGCGCGCCGTCCTGGCCGGCGGCTGGATGACGCCGGACTTCTCGTAGGATCCGTTAGGTGGGCTGCCATGACACACAAACCTTCGCCTGACGTACTGGCCCTGATCCTTTGCGATCAGATCATCACCGATCGGATCACCGGCAAGCAGTCGCTGATCGGGATGTTCTCGCGGATTCACGCTCTGCGCTTTCCCGCGGGGCACCCCCAGCTCTGCGTCTTCGTCGCCCTCACGGATGGGCATGGCCGCAACGACCTGATGCTGCGCATCGTGGACTCCAACGAGGAGCGCAAGCCGCTGATCGAAGGCAAGGGCGTGGTGGAGTTCAAGGACCCGCGGGCGATCGCCAACTTGGCCCTCCAGTTCCACGGGCTGGTTTTCCCCCAGTCCGGCGAGTACCGCGTTCAGCTCTACTGTAACGGCTCCCTGCTGCGCGAGGCCCGGCTCGAGCTCGTGCTGGCCCAGCCGCGGCCCACGCGCCCGCCCACGGGCGAGCCGGGCATGCCCCCGGGGCCCGAGTTCCCCGGAGAGCCGCCCCCCGGCGAACCACCGCCGTTCTGACCAGGGGATTTTTACTCCGTGGTCGCACCCCCGAGCGACCGGAGGTACACGCCGGTCCGGTCCACGGTGATGCGGATGGCGCCGTGGTCGGCCGTGCTGAGGAGCTCCGCCCCGCCCACCGCCGGCGCGAGAGCCTCCGGTGCATCCGCGAGACGCTGCGCGCTGGACCGAATGACGTACTGCGGCTTGACGGCCGCCACGAAGTCGCCCGTGCTGGGACGCACACTGCCGTGGTGAGGCAGAACGAGCACGTCAGCCGCAATGTCCTCCCGAGTGGCCAGCAGGCGTTGCGGATACTCCTCGATGTCGCCGGTCAGCAGGACCGAGTGTCCGGCATACGTCACGCGGAGCACCGTGGACGAATCGTTGGCGTCCAACTCCACCTCTTCCACCGGCGGTGGCCAGATGCGCTCGAAGGTGACCGGCCCGATCGACCAGCGCGTCGTCGCGTTGTCCAGCACCTCGACGGGGTGCCCTCGTTCGTGCAGCAGTTCCAGCAGATGGCGGCCCGCGGAACGCTCACCGGAGTGGAGCTCGAAGCGTTCGTTGATGACCACGGGTCCGGTGGGCAGGGTATCGACGATGCCGGGCAGGCCACTGAAATGGTCCACGTTCGGATGACTGACGTAGACCCGGTCCACGCGCGTGTGCCCACGTGCAAGGAGAAACGGCACGACCACGTGGGCGCCTACGTCATAAGGCCGCGAACTGCCCGCGTCGAACAGCACGACCCGTCCATCAGGCAACTCGAGCACGCTGGCACTGCCCGGCCCGACCGCAAGGACGGTCAGCGCCAAGCGTTCCCCCGGCGGTCGCGGCCAGCACCACGCGGCCGCCGCGAGGGCGAACGCCACCAGGGCCGCGGCGCAGATCCGGTGGCGCAGCAGCCGCGTCGCGTCGGGCTCCGGCGGGGCATGCCCACCCGCGGTGGCGTCCCGCGCCTGCGCCGTCGCGCGACTCCGCGCCGGTGGTGCGAACAGCCACGCCAGCGCCGCCAGCCACGCGTAATACGGTGCCATCACCCACGCCGGTGGCGCGGGAACGGTCAGTGACGACCACGGCAACTCCGCCAAGCGCTCGACGATCCAGATCAGCAGCGCGTCCGTCCAGGTCAGCAGCGGCGTCAGCAGCGAAGCCGCGGTCGGCGAGATGATCCCCACAAGGAGCTTCAGGTTGCCCAGGAACATGGTCACGCCGATCAACGGATACACGAGCAGCGTGTTGGGCGCTCCCCAGGGTTGCAGCCGCCCGAAGTAACAGGCCGTGATCGGCGCGGTCGGCAGCCACGCGCAGATCGACAGTCCCAGAGCCAACCCCATCCCGCGCAGCAGTCGCCCGCCGGACGCCAGCGCCGCGCGCCACCCGGCGCTGACGGCGCGCGCGACCCCATGCAGCGGCCGGGCCAGCGACCTGCCGAAAGACGACTGCTCCTTTCCCAAGTCCCAGTCCACGCTCCCGCCGTCCCACGCCGCGTCATTGTCAAGTTCAATCGCGTCAATGTCCGCGTCCGCCCGCCGCGCCCGCAGCCGGGTAACCAGCATCCGCAGAGCGTTCCCGGACGCCGGGCCCAGGCAGATCATCCCCAGCACCGCCGCAAACGACAGCAGAAAGCCCGCGTCGAACACGTTGGCGGGATCAACGAGGATCAGCACGGTGCCGCCCGCGCCCATTGCGTTCAACGCGGCGTGCGGTCGGCGCAGGAGCAAAGCAATGCAGTACAACACCCCCATCAGCCCGGCGCGCAGGATCGGCGGCCGTGGCTCCGTGACGGCCACGTAGAGAATCACCGCGGCCAGCACGATCCAGGTTGCCCGCCGCCGGCGCAACATGAGCATCCGGCAAATGCCCCAGGTGATCAGCATGACGAGCCCGACGTTGCTGCCGCTGACCGCCAGAAAGTGCATCAGCCCGGATCGAATGAACACGTCGTTCAGGTGGCGGTCAAGCTGGGTACGGTGGCCGATGATCATCGCTTGCAGGAAGCTGGCCTCCTCGGGCGCTCCGGCCGCCAGGTCGTCGGTCAGGATCGCGCGGGCGTGCCGGCGCAGCGCACTCAGGAAGCCGTGCGCCGGGTCAAACCGAGGTGGTGCGAGGCGGCGGATGCTCTCGCGGTGTTCGCAGCGGAAGCCGGCCACGATGCCCTGTCGGCGGTAGTACGAGGCCCAGTCGAATGCCCCCGGATTGGCCGGCGGTCGCGGTGCGGCCAGCATTCCGAACAGTTCCACCCGCTCAAGTTCGTGCAGATCGAGCACCCCCTGGTTTACCGTGACGCGGAGGCGACCGCGGACGGGTATGTTCTCCGTGTCCCCCTGGATCGAATCCACGTCGAGCAGGAACACGGTGCGCTCGGTGCGGTACATCCAGTATTTGAATGGCGCATCGTCATCCGTGAGCAGGCGAGGCGGATCGGCCACCGTGCCCGTGATACGTGCCAGAACGGGCGGATCGGCCGCGTAGCGAGCGACGCTGTCAGGGGGAACATAGCGCAGCTCGTGATAGTGCCGCAACCCGCCGGCCGCCATCGCGACCAGGAAGATGAGGACCGTGCCCGCCCGGCACCGCAACGCCGGCAGACAGGTTCCCAACGCCGCCAGGCCGAAGACACCCAGGTGCAGTCGCGGGTCAAGCCCACAGGAATGATCCAGCGCGACGCCGGTGGCGAGTCCCGCGGCCACCGGCAGCAACGGGACCCGTTGCTCGACGGCTCGCAGTGCGGCGCCCAGCCCGCGGGGTGACTCGTCGTCCGCGGCCAGGTCGACCCGACGGTGCGTTGATCCGCTCGCCGATGGAGTCATCCCGCAGGTCCGCCCCAGGTTGCCGCTGGGCGCCGCTGGCCGCCTGTTCGCCGGTACCGCCCGCCTCGTCGTTCGGCAGCCGCACCCGTGGTTCTGTTTGCCGACGCCGGAGTGACGTTATAATCCCGGACTCGGCCCGGACCAACCGTGCTCCCGGCCGACGGGTGGAGACCGAGGCGCAACGGCGATGATGGTGTTGATACTCTGGTCCGTGCTGGCCGGGCTGGCGGCCCTGCTGGGTCTGCTGCGCTGGCGCGTGGTCTATCACACGCGGGCCCGGCGGCGGGTTCTCAGCGCGGCCTGCCACCCCCAGCCGCCCCTGCCGCCGCCTGCCGTCAGCATTATCGTGGCCGCCCGCAACGAGGAGCGTGACATCGAAACCTGTGTCCGCAGCCTGCTGGCCCAGCAATACCCGGATTACGAAGTAATCGTCGTGGACGACCGCAGCACGGACCGCACCCCGTTGCTGCTGCGGACCCTGGCCGAGGCGTCGCGCGGACGACTGAAGGTCATTACGGTGACCGACTTGCCGCCCGGCTGGTTCGGCAAGTGCAACGCCTTGCGCGAGGGCGTGGCCGTCGCCCGCGGCGACTGGGTGCTGCTCACCGACGCGGACTGCCGCCACGAGTCGCCGCTGACGCTGCGGGCGGCCGTCGGCGAGGCCCTGCACAGCAAGGCGGATCTGCTGACCATGACCCCCCCGTTCCGGATGCCGACCCTCTGGGAGCGGCTCATCCAGCCCGTGTGCGTGATGACGCTGATGACCTGGTTCCGTCCGACGCGGGTCAACAACCCCAACCGCGCCACGGCCTTTGCCAACGGCATGTTCACGCTCATTCGCCGCCCGCTCCTCGAAACGCTCCTGCGCGACGGACGCATGCGTAACGTGTTGAACGAGGATATCCGCATGGCCCGCCTGGCGAAGGAAACCGGGTATCGGCTGCGCGTGGTCGAGGGTGTGGACCTGTACACGACGCGCATGTACGGTACCTTCGGCCGGGCGTGGCGTGGCTGGAGCCGGCTGTTCTGCGGTTGTCTCGAAACCGTCCCGCGACTGTTGGTGACGCTCCTGATGCTGGTGGTGTATGGCGTGCTGCCGCTGATCGGGTTGCTGACGGCCCTGGGCGGGGCATGGCGCGCCGGGGAGGGGCGGAGTCAGTGGTGGTGGCTGGGGTTGGCGGCCGGCTGGCTGCTGCTGTGGGCCGGGCAGGCGCTCGTGGATGGGCCCGTCTACCGGTCGCTCGGCGCCCCGGCCCGCTGGGCGTGGGGATTCCCTTTGGGAGCCGCGGTGACGATGGGCATGGTACTTCATGCTCTCTTGCAGGTGCTCGGGCTGGCCGGCACCACCTGGCGTGGCACGACCTACCGCCGCGGCGCCGTGCAGCCGGCGGCTGACGCGCCTTGCGCCCCGGAGGCGGTGTCCTGCACGCCCGCGACACAGTCGCCTGCGTTCCGCGTCTCGGACCGCGGCGGCGGCGTGTTCACCCGCGACCGCAGTCGCGGGTGAGCGTTTGGTGACAGCCGACGACAAGGGCCCGCGTCCGGGCCGTGGGTCAGGGTATGATCCGGCTGCAGCGTGCCCGCAGTGTCGCTCCCCAGGGGCGACGTCCTGGACGATCGAGCCGCGAGGCTTCGCGGCTCGGCCCCGGGGGGCTGACGCTGCTTCCACAGCGGACGGCCCACGCTGACCAGGAGTTCACGACGCATGGATCAACTCGATTGCCTTGCGAACGTCGAGCCCCCCGATCCGAGCCAACTCACCGAGCTGGTCCCCGGCGGACTCTGGCAGGACTTCGTCACCTGGACGGGTACTTGGCAGTTCAAGTTGCTGGTCGTCCTGGTGGCGGCGTTTGTGCTCGTGCGGCTGGGTCGGAGGCTGCGACGGGCGTGGCGTCGTCGCCGACCGGTCACACTGCACCCGAAGTTGCAGAAGTACGCCGGCTACGCCGAGCCCGATGAGAAGCTCAAGGCGCAGCGCCGCGCCGCGGCCGGGCGGATCGTCGCCACCTCGAGCACCAGTTCGATTGCCGGTTACGAGATCGCCGAGCAGATCGAGGCCGTCTTCGTCGAGGGCTTTCCTCGCCCCGAGGACGCACTCGAAGGGCTGAAGGCTGCGGCCGCCCTGAAAGGCGCCAATGCCGTGACCAACGTTCGTCACGAACGTGCCGACTCGGGGCGCTACAGCGCCAGTGGCGACGCGGTGGTCGTGTGCAGGCACGAGGAGGAGCAGGAGGACCCGTTGCCCCAGCCCGGTGCCGGCTCATCGACGGGCGTTCCGGGGCCGGCCTCGCCGGGGCGCCGTCCCACCGGCTCGGCCGCCACGCCTCCGAGGTCGGTGGACCCGACGCTGGAGAAACGGATGTTCGGGCCGGATTGGCCTGCGGGAGACGCGGGTACCCCCTGACGGAGTGTGTCATGATCTTGGCGAGCTGCCCTCGATCGGTCGTGGGTGTTGGTTGCGGTTTGGTGCTGACGGTCGTGGTCGCGGCGGGGGGGGCGGAGCCGGCGCTCGGGCCCGACCTCGCGTCCCGCGCGCAGACGGGGATCGACAAAGCCCTCGCGTATCTGGTCGCCTGCCAAGGCGCTGACGGCGGCTGGGAAGCCTTCGGACGGTCTAATCCCGCCGTCACCGCGCTCGTGGTGCAGGGGCTTGTGCAGCACGACAGGTACGGCCCCGGGCATTCCGCGGTCAAACGCGGCTTGGAGTTCATCCTGCGCTTCGCGCAGGCGGACGGCGGCATCTACGTGCCGGGGGACGGCCTGCCGGGATATCAAACGAGTGTCGCGCTCATGGCACTTGCGGCCGCCCGCGATCCCGCCTTCGCCGACGCCCTCAGCCGGGCCCGGACGTTCCTGAAGACCGACCAGTGGGACGAGGGGGAAGGCCGCGGACCCGCCGACGTCTGGTACGGCGGCAGCGGCTACGGGCAGGGCAAACGCCCGGACCTCTCCAACACGCAACTCATGCTCGAAGCGCTGCACCAGAGCGGGTTGTCGCCGGATGACCCGGTGTATCGCAAGGCCGTCGTCTTCGTGTCACGTTGCCAGATGCTCGGCGAGACCAATGACCAGCCCTTCGCGGCCGGCAGCACCGACGGCGGCTTCATCTACTCACCCGCTAACGGCGGTGAGTCCAAAGCGGGCACGGAAACCATCGACGGCCGGGTGCGTCTGCGCACCTATGGGTCAATGACTTATGCCGGTTTCAAGAGCCTGCTGTACGCCCGCGTCTCCCGCGACGACGCCCGCGTGCAGGCGGCCTACGACTGGATTCGCGGTCACTACACTCTGGATGCCAACCCCAACATGCCCGAGGCGCAAACCCGGGAGGGTCTGTTCTACTATTACTATGTCTTCGCCCGCGCCCTCCATGCCTGGGGCGAGGAGCGGATCACCGACAAGCAGGGTCAACCGCACTCCTGGCGCCAAGAGTTGATTGAGAAGCTCCTGTCCCTGCAGCACCCGGACGGAAGCTGGGTCAATGAGGCGGACCGGTGGTACGAGGGCAACCCCCACCTGGTGACCGCGTACTGTGTCCTGGCGCTGCAAACCTGCACGAAGTGATCCCACAATCCCCGGCACTCAGCGTTCTCTGTTCAGCAAGCAGCGTCGGCTCTCCCGCGGGCGATCCCGACGTGACGCAGGGTGTGGAGGTGACGGTGGGTCCGCCCCGGCAGCCCACGTGGAACTTGCCGCGGTCCCATTCGCTGCTGCGTCGCCCGCGGGGGAAACGACCCCGCGTTGGAGCAGCCGGGGGTGCGTTGCGGTCGGCCGCTCTTGAGGGGCGAGCAGCGTGCGTCAAAGACACTGTTACGATGGCGGTAACAACTCGTTCTGGAGCGCAGCGATGCGGTAGACGCCCGCCATCCCGGTCTGATCGAGTTCGACCTCGTCGCCGACGTGCCGGCCGAGGAAGCGCTCGGCCAGCGGGGTCTGGTAGTGATAGATGCCGTGGGCGGCGTCCGTGTCCCAGGGACCCAGGAAGCACAGCGACAGGGGGGGGCCGCCCGCGGTGTGCTCCAGCAGCACGCGCGTGCCGATCCCGACGTGATCGGTGGGTACCTCGTCGGCCGTAAGTGTCTTGGCAATATCGAGTTCACTGTTCATCTGGGCGAGCCGAGCGCGCAGCAGGTCGCGCTCCTCCAGGGCGAACTTATACTCGGAGTTCTCGCTGAGGTCGCCCTTCTCGGCCGCCTCGCCGATGGCCTTGGCGTTGGCTCGCATCTTGACGTTAACCAGGTCGTCCAGCTCGGCCCTCCGGCGCGTCAAACCGGTTCTGGTAGTGTAAAGAACATCCTCGCGTTTCCACGGGTGCACCTTGTGGCGGACAATCAGGTCGGGGAAGTGATGGCTGATGTCACGCAGCAGGTCCTCGCGGACGGCCCGCCCGAGCAGGTCGAGGCGGTTGAGACGTATGCGCAACGTCCGGGCCATCCCGACGTCAATCCCGGTCAGACACTCGCGGAAGCGCTGTCGACCACGGGAGCCAAGCACCGCGCGGGCGCGTGCCCCCAGCAACTTGGCCTGCTCCCGGTCGACCTGTTCCAGGCGTTGGGCCTGTTCGAGCGCGCCGAGGACGCGCGTCAGCAGCGTCAACGCCGGAAGGTCGGCACGCATCGGTGCGTCGGACGGCTGGTTCCACAGCCACAACAAGGCGCCGAAGTGCGCCGTGGGGTTCGCCAGTACCTCTTGTGTGATCGGTCCCCAATCGGCAGTCATCCCCGGCTCCATGAGCTTGCCGGCGGCCACCTCGCAGGCGTCCGGCGGCAGCAGCGGCAGCAACGCGCGCAGGTCGTCGCGGTACGTTGCCGGCCGGGCTTCCGCTACCGTGACACACAGCGTGCAGGCCGAATCGTCATCGTCGATGTGGTCCAGCACCGCCCGGATGTCGGGCAACCCGGCGGCCCATTCCCGGACCTCCCGCAACAGTTCCTCCGCCCCGCAGAGCTCCGCCGCCCGCCGCGTCAGCAGCCAGTACAACGCGGCGTCGCCGCGCTGCTGCTGCGCATGCTTCCGGGCATGTGTGACAAACCAGTGGCACGCGTGTTCGAGTGCGGCCGGTGAGGCTTCGACCTGCTTCTGCCGGCATTCACGCAGGTAGTTCTCCAGCTCCGTCATGTGCGCCCGCGGTGTGTGGGCGGCCGCAAAACGCTGCTGAAACTCCGCCGCCGGGTCGGTGGCGGTTTCCAGGAACCGCATCACCCAGGGAGCGCGACCCTCGATGCGGACGTGGGCGACGCGCCGCAACGCGCTGCGGGCATTACTGAACCACTTCTTCCAGGCCTCCTCGTCCAGAACGACGGGCACGAGTATGGCTTCGAGCCGGTCGCTGTCGATCACGTTGCCGTGTTGCTGACAGAGGCGAATGATCGTGCCGGCCGGGTCATCCCGGACCTGCTGCGCAAGCTCCTCGACGAAGAACCGGCGCATGACGGTCAGATGCTCGCGGGGGGCGGGGGCGTAGTGGTCCGCGAGGTTGACCGGATCGAGCACGCGGGTGTCGCCGCCGGTGTTCAGCGTGAAGCGCCAGGCGGGCAGGTCGATGCGGTCTACGCGGGCCGCGCCGTCCTCGTCACGCGCCACCAGGAAGGTGCCCTCGCGCGTTGCGAGGCACACGTCGAGCGTGCGCAAGGCGCGGCGTACGGGTCGGCCCTCCTCCAGGCCCGCGGCTTTCAGGAGCTCCTCAAGCCCTTCGCGGTCTGCATAGGCGGCTCGATACAACGTGGCCACCTGTTTGCGCAGCTCGACACTTTCGCTCAACGCCAGCAGGAACTGGCTGGCCAGAGGAAGGACCTGTGCCGGAGTGTGCCGGGCAGAAAGTTCCTCAGTCGCGGCCCAGGCGAGTTCCTCGGCCACCTGCGGCTTGCCGACACGCACCAACTCTGCCAGCACGGCGTCATACCGGGCAAGCTCGGCCAGCCCGCTTTCCGGGTCGCCCGCAATTCGCATCCACTCGTCCTCGACGGTGCGGGTGTTGCCGCTGCCGACAAGCTGTACCAAAGAATCAGGCTGCATAGATACCCGTTTCTGCCCGCAGACGAGGCCCCGGCAACCGGTCTCGGGCCCACCCAACGTCGTGCCCGGTGGTTTGCCAAGGCCCGGGCGTCACCGCAGGCCTCCGACCGCTGCCGCCCGTCAAAGAAATCGCTTCAGCGCGCGCTTCCGACGACCCGTGCGCCAAGCGCGTCAGCGAGGAAACGGCCAGTGTCGCCGGTGCGTGTACGTTTGTCGAGTGTGTCACCGAGGTTTGCGGCTCACTCCGCCCAAACTTCCGACATGCGGAGCCCAATACCCATCTTTGCCGAGCAAAGACACTCTGGGGAACGCAGGTGCCAACGATCGTGGCGCCGCTGGTGGCTGGTGGAGGCGAACTATAGGTGTTTCGTAAATGAGACACACGTCAAAGAGTCGGCTGCGCCGCGCTGGGCGCGGGTTTGCCGAGCGCGGCAGGGTCCATCACGCGGGCGGCCTCGGGAGCGGGGGCTTCCGAAGCGGTAGCCAGGGCTCGTTGGTAGACGGGAAGGAGCGTATTTGCGGATCGCCGCCACGTGTACAGGGCCGCGCGGGCTCGCCCGGCGGCAATGTACTGCCGGCGAAGGGCGATGTCGGAGACCAGGCGGTGCAGCGCATCGGCTGCGTCCTCGGCTGCGTCCGGGTCCACCAGCAACCCGGCGTCGCCCACGACCTCCGGCAGCGAGGCGCGGTTGGCGGCGATGACCGGGCAGCCGTGGGCCATGGCCTCGACGACCGGCAGGCCGAAGCCCTCGTCGAGGGAAAGGAGCAGCAGCGCAGCCGCCCGGCGGTACTCGCCGGCGAGTTGTCGATCATCGAGATGTCCGAGGAAGCGGACGGCCGTGCGCTGCGGCAGGCGGGCGAACTCCGCGCGGGCATCGGCGGGCAGGGTCCGCGGGGAGCCGGTGACGTGCAGTTCGAGCGTGGCCCGGTGGCGACGCCAATAGGCGTGCAAAGCGCGGAACAGGGCGGCGATGTTCTTCCGCGGCTCGTGTCCACCCACGTACAGGACGTAGGGGCGGTCGCAAGGGAGCGGTGGACCACTCACCGGGGCCGGCGGCGACACCCCGTTGGGAACGGCGAACACGTGGGCGGGGTCGAGCCTGAGCGTGCCGATGACTTCGTCGCGGACGTAGTTCGTGACGGTGGTGACGGCGGCCGCGCGGCGGGCGGAGGCGCGCACAGCGTGGCGGTGGCACCACCACTGGAGGCGGGTGGCGAAGTGTCGACGGGGTTCATGCCAGGGGATGAGGTCGTGGACGGTCAGGACGGCCGGGACGGGGCAGTGCGCCGGGACGCCGCTGTTCCAGGTGGCGTGGTACAGGTCCACGCCGGCTGCGGCAATGAGCCGGGGAAGATGTCGCTCCTCCCACCACAGGCGTCGGGTGGCCGAGCGGTCCGCGCGGCGGAAGTTGGAACGGATGAGCTCGATGTCGGTACGATGCGTCCAGGGCGGATAGAGTTCCTCGCCACACAGTGCCACGATTCTGACATCCGGCTGGTGCGTGAGCTCATCGACGAGGCTGGTTACCACGCGACCGACGCCGGAGAAGGTCCCGATGAGCATGCGGGCGTCAAGCAGGATGCGGAGGGGGTGCGTCATGGCACAAGGCTTCCGTTGACGCAAGGGGTACCGCCGGCCGGGCTCGCGTCGCCGTCGGCAGCGCGCCAGGCGAAGAGGACGGCGCTGAGGCCCATGAGGGGGTCGAGCCGCGACTTCCGGGCGGACCAGTCCACGCGCTGTTTGAGGATGCCTCGACACCACTGGTCGCCGCATGCCTGCCAGAAGCCGACGCACTGCGTCCGCGACCGGGCGAAGCCGGCGCGCCGGGCGCGACGCTGCAGTTCGCCGCGGCTATAAGGAATCTCAACTCCATAAGGCCACCAGCCGCGCAGCTCGAGATAGAGCTTCCACGCGCGATACGGAATGCACCAGGCATGCGGTACGCTCACGATGGCCAGCCCGCCGAGACGCAGGACATCGTGGTGGGCCGCCAGGGCCCGGGTTCGGTCGGCGCCTCGGAAGTGCTCGATCACGCCCGAGGACAGGGCCACGTCGAATCCGCTGCGCAGTTCACCGGGCGGAGTGAACAGGTTTCCCACGACGAAGTTCGCGGGCAGTTGCAGGCGTGCGAATCGCTCCCGCGCTTGCTCGAGCACGGTGGGGCTCAAGTCCAGGAGCGTCACGTCGGCGCCCTGTTCGGCCAGTAACGCGGCAAGGTCGCCTCGCCCGCTGCCCAGCTCGATGGCCCGCAGGCCACGCAGGCGACCGAACGTAGTGGTCAGGTGCTCGACAATGCTCGCCCAACGCGGCCCGCGACGCTCACGGTCCAGGTTGGCGTCGTCGCCGTCCGGAGTGGGTCGGTGCTGCCAGAGGCGTTCCCAGGTGGCGCGGTCGGGCGACAGGCCCGCGCGGAGCCGGGGTGAGTGTCCCGTGGCGGGATCGCACGTCACCAGGGCGCACGAGCGCGCGCCGGCGCTGAGGCTGTCGTCCGGAGTCCATGCCGAAGTTCCCGGCGCGCTGGAGAAAGGAACGGTCAATGGCGTCGGGGAGAGCATGGCGGCGCTGCGCTTGGCCATGCCGCCCGGCCTTGAGCACCGGGCCTCCGGTTGGGTCGGACTGCCGACGCACGCAGGCGCGGAAGCACGATCGCAGCGTTCGTGGTCGTTCGCTCCCTGACGGTCGCGGTTCAGATCGGCGGCGCGGAATCTCCCAACGTCATCTGAGCGACCGTGCACAATCGTGCGCCAGTCAGGCTCTTGCAGCACCGCGCGGGCTGAAGCCTGTGGCTCGAGGGCGGCACGGGCCGGCGCACGCTGGTATCGTGCCTCGGTCGGTGTGGCGTTTGGGGTGTCTGGAACTGATGGCCGCGACCGCCCGGTGACGGCGTCGAGCAGGTTGGCCAGGCGGCGGGTGGCCTCCTGCCGGCTGAACTGCGGCAGAACGTCGGCCGGGCAGCCCGGCGGAAGCGCGCCGCCTTGCCACGCCGACCAGTACTGTTGCAGGACGGCCGCGATGGCGTCCGGGTCTGCCGGTACTCCCCTGCCGGCGCCGACTTGCTCCACCAAACGCACGACGTCGCAGTCGCGGTCTCCCACGGCCAGGATGGGCCGCTGCGCGGCGAAGTACTCATACACCTTGGCCGGTATGACACGCTGACAATTGGTGCGACAGGGCGTCGAGAGCAGCAGCACGTCGGCGAGCAGCATTTCGCGCAACGCCTCACGGTGGGTGACGTAGCCGGTCGCGGTGAGGTGGAGACGCAAAGCGTCCGCGCGCTCGCGCAGTTTGACCGAGACGGGACCGACCAGACGAAACTCAAACGTTGCACGGTGCTGCGGGTTCGCCTGGAGAAACCGCGCGATGCCCTCATAGTACTCGGGTGTGACGCGGGTCTCGCGGAATTGGCCGACGAAGCTCAGGCGGAACTTGCCGTCAGGGTGAGCCACCGGGTCCTCGTCGTCCGACTGGCGCAGCGTGTGGAACTCCTCCAGGTCCGCGCCGTTCGGAACCAAGTGGAACTTCGCTTGCGCGCTCGGCAACTTCGCGGCCAGCAGGGCGATGCTGCGGTCGGTTGCGGTGACGGCGGCGGCCGCGTGCAGGCAGCGCCGTTCGAGCCGGCGCTCCGCCCAGCGGCGTCCGACCCAGCGTGGGCTGACTTCGCCGTCGTCGGTCCACAGATCGCGGAAGTCGGCGATCCACGGGATGCCGGTTGCCTCGTGCAGCCACAGCCCCAGCAGGTGGTTGGACGCGGGACTGAACGTGCTGAAGATCGCCTCCACGGGCCGGCTGCGCAGGCGCGGCAGAAGCTGCCGGAAGCTGCGGCGGGCCCAGAAGACCTGATCGTCGGGGAAGCCGCGTGCCAGCCACCAGCGTGCCCAGCGTGCCAGACGCCATTCCAGGCCGGTTGCCCAGCGGGCCCACGGGTCTCGCCAGGCGTGACAGCCGGCGAAGCGTGCGGCCAGCCATGCCTCCGGGTCCAGTGTGGGGACCGCGTTGTGCTCGACCTCGGGGGGCAGCTCGCGCAGGAGCTGCTCATCTCGGGGGAGCCCGGGGACGTGCGTGGCGGACCAGACCCAGGGTTGCCACCCGAAGCGTGGCAGCAGCTTGGCGAACTTCAGCGCGCGCAGCACGCCGACGCCGCCGGTAGGGGGGAAGGCGCAGGTGATCATCAGCACCCGCGCGGGGCGATCCAGCACGGTCGCAGGTTGGTTACCGCCGTTCCTCAGGACCGTTTCTCCGAGCGTCGCGGTCGAGACCCCGCGACCCGGGCTTGGCACCCGCGTGTGTCAAACCATGACGCGGGCGCGATCGAGCGCCTTCTCGAACACCTGCACCCATTGTCGCAGCACGGCCTGCCACTCGTAGTGGCGCTGCACGAGCGCCCGCCCGGCCAGTCCCATCGCCTGCCGGCGCGGTTTGTCGCGCAACAGCGTCAGCAACGCGTCGGCGAGTGCTTCCGGCGCCTGGGGGGGCACGAGCAGACCGGTTTCCTCGTGCCGCACCGTGTCCGGCAGGCCGCCCACCTCGGAGGCGACGACCGGCACCTGCATCGCCTGCGATTCCAGTGCCGCCAGCCCGAAGCTCTCGCACACCGAAGGCACGACACTGAGGGCCCAGCCGGCAAGGAAGTTGGGCAGGTTGTGATGCGGCTGACGGTCGTGCCAATGGACGTACGCCTCCACCCCGTAGAGTCCGGCCATCTGCTTGCACAGCAACAGATCGGGTCCGTCGCCGACCATGTCGAAGCGAACGAGGGGGAAGTTCTCGACCACGGTGGGGATGGCGCGCATCAGGTAGGGTGCCCCGTAGACCTGTCGAAAGCCCTTGAAGAATCCCACCCGTAGCGGCTGTTCCCCGACGCGTGCGGACTGTCGCGGGCGCTGGAAAAGTTCCAGGTCGACGCCCAGAGGCATCGGATCCACTCGGCTCTTGGGGATCTGGGCGTAATGAGCGATGGTGGCGGCAAACCGCGGCCCGAATGCTCCCACACCGTGGGCGTGGCGTAGTACGGCCACCCGGTTTGCAGTTAGCGCGTCCGACGGTGGGTCCTCGCCGGGCGGCGGCACGATGTCGGAGCCGAACGGCCAGGCCACTAAGCAGCCGCTGCGCATGACCTCCGGTGTGAAGCCCCAGTCCTGGAGGAAGCAGACGACCACGACGTCGAAGCGGCGCAGGAAGCCGCGCAGGTAGTGGTCTTGCCGTGCCTCCCACCGCCGCGGATTCGTCAAGCCCGGGCCCGGTACGGCGAAACGCTCGGTGGTGACCGCTGGGATGTCGGCCGTCTTGTGACAGACGACGTGCACGTCATGCCCGAGCCCGGCCAGCCCGGTCGCCCCGCGCTGCAGGTGAATGCTCTGCGCATCTCCGAACAGGCAAATCCGCACGTCAGCCTCCGTCGGGCGCGACCAGGGCCGCCGCCGCAGTCTCCGCGCCGTGCGGCGCGGCATGGGAAGGCGAAGTGCGTTCCCATTGGTGGTCCAGCGTGAGCGCGCCGGTCGCCCGGCCCTGGTCGTCGATGACCATCGGCGCGCAGGCGGGCGTGTCCAACTCGGTTGTCCCGCCGTCCGCGTCCCAGACGCGCAGGTTCCAGAAGTACTGCCCGCCCGACAGCGGAATCCCGGCGATGGTCAGCGTGAACTCGTGCAATCCCGGGACGACCTCGAAGAACCGCGCGTCCCGCCCGGAGTTGAAGCTCAGCAGGTTCTCCTCGGGCGTGGCCCGCAGGTTCAGCTCCAGCACCAGCCGGCGGATCGGGCGGTGTGCGTGCAGGCGCACCCGCGCGCGCAGCGACTCACCGCTACGCAGGAACGCGACCTCGTCGTCGTCCGCGTTGAGCAGCCTCAGGTTGACAAACTCGACGCCCGAGCCGCCGCCGCGCGCGTTCACCGGCAGATCCGTCGGCCGCAGGGCGAACGCCCGCGACATCGCCTTCAGGTACGTTCCCACCGCAACCCGTGCCTCGCCGGCGAAGCTCACCCGGCCGGCCTCGAGGACGACCGCCCGCCGGCAGATGGACTGCATCTGGTCGAGGTTGTGCGTGACGAACACCAGCGTAGTTCCCGTTTGCACCAGTTCGCGCATGCGCTCGACGCAGCGCAGGCGGAAGGCGGCGTCTCCGACGGACAGCACCTCATCCACCAGCAGCACTTCGGGGTCCACGTGGGCGGCGATGCTGAAGCCGAGCCGGGCGTACATGCCGGAGCTGTAGCGTTTCACCGGCGTGTCCAGGAAACGTTCCAGCCCGGCGAACGCGACGACGGCGTCCAGCTTGCCGCGGATCTCGGCCCGCCGCATGCCAAGAATCGCGCCGTTCAGGAAGATGTTCTCCCGCCCGGTGAGGTCGCCGTGGAAGCCCGCGCCCACCTCGATCAGGGCGCTGAGCCGCCCGTGGGTCCGCACCTCCCCCTCGTCGGCGCGGAGAATTCCGGCCAGCAACCGCAGCACGGTGCTTTTGCCGGCGCCGTTGGGACCGATGATGCCGAGAGCTTCACCCGCCTCGGCCGCGAAGCTCACGTCGCGCACCGCCCAGAGCGTCGAGGCGTCCTCCGTGGAACCGCGCCGCCCGCGGAGCCGGCGCACGCCGGCGGCCAGCAGGTCGCCCAGCGAATCGTGCGTCTCGCCGAGGCGAAACCGCTTCGAGACGTGCACAAACTGTACCGCCGGGCTGCTCATGCTCAGATGCACTCCGCGAACTTGAAGGCCGCCCGGCGGAACCATGCCCAGCCGCCCAGCAGCACGGCCAGTGACAAGACAGTGGCATACAGAAGCCCGGTGCCCTCCGGCCAGCGACCGTACAACAGGCAGTCGCGGTAGGCGGCCAGCAGCGGCACCAGCGGGTTGAGCCCCAGCAACCGCGCCGCCAGCGATCCGTCTGCGGGGATGGGGACCACCACGCCGGATACGAACAGCAGCAGTTGCAGCCCCACGGTGACGACCTGGCGCACGTCGCGGTAGAACAGGTTGGCCATGGCCAGCAGCATCCCCAGGCCCGTCGTCAGCGCCATTTGTACCAGGATCAGGAACGGCAGCAGTGCCAGCGCCGCGTGCGGCCGGAACGTCCACGCCCCCGCGGCCGCGAAGTACGCCATCAGTCCCACCAGCACCGCCAGCGCAATGGCGAAGTCCACCAGCGCGCTGCCCACGCACGCCAGCGGGAACACCTCACGCGGGAAGTACACCTTGGTTACCAGGTTGCGGTTGGCCACCAGTGAGTTGACGCACCCCGTCAAGGCCATGCTGAAGAACGTCCAGGGCACCAGCCCGCTGTAGGCATACAGGGCGTAGGGCAGGTCGGTGGCGAGGCCCGTCGCCCGCACCGCCCGCGTGAACACGAACGTGAAGATCAGCATCATCGACAGCGGCAGCAGCACCGCCCAGGTGACGCCCAGCAGCGACTGCTTGTAGCGCACGCGGATGTCGCGTGCGGCCAGGCTCCAGAGGAGCTGACCGTACTGCGCCAGTTCGGGTAGCGCACCGGCTCGGTATTCCGCGCGCAGCATCACCACGGCCTCCGCAGGTCCGTACTCGAGGTCCGAGTGCTTATCGGTCGTTCCCGGACGCGACTTTGCTTAGCTGCCTGTTGACGAAGTAGCGTCGGCCCCCCGCGGCCGACGTGGCGTTCTCGACGTGGCGTGGGGCAAACGCGTGCCGGTAGCGTCGGCCCCCGGTGGCCGACGCAGTGCGCCGCAGATGCGCCGGCTCTCAGCGTGCGACAAGCGGTCCGGGCGTTGCTCAAGAGACTGTCAGGTGCCCTCCTTCGAGATGTGCGTCGCGCGGAACGTCCCGAGCGTCCCGGGGCTCCCCCGGAACCGGTGAGTACCGGCACCGTCGCGATGGCAACAGCGACTCCACGGCTGGCGGTACCACGGAGGCACAGAGCGGGCTTCATCCGCAGATTGCGCAGATTACACAGATTGGGCACGACGGGCGGGCCGGTCCGTGGTGGGTGGTGGGTTGCCTGCGGGCGGGTTTCTCACCACGGAGACTCAGCGCGGGCATTGCCCGCAACCCAAGGCGTGGCACGGGCGTCTCACCCGTGGAACCAACGGCGGGACGCCGGCGCCACGGAATCCTCGCGGCGCGGGAAGAACCCGGCTGTTAGTAGTGCGGAGGCCACTGATAGGGAGACCGGTTGCGATGAGGTCTTCTCCGTGTCCCCGATGCCTCCGTGGCGAGCACAAGTACCGCCGGCCGAATGCCGCCGCGGACCTTACGCCCCCGATGCACCACGCCGCAACCCCGCTTGCGGCGCCCGGGTGGTTCGGGAACGGAGGCTCGTGGTGTCGTGCGTCCGAACCGCACCGATTTCGCGACAACCAGGGTTTGATAATTGACCCGTTGCCCGGCAAGGGGCTATGATGTGCAGTATTATTGCACTTCCTATCAGCAACGGAGGATCATACATGTGTGCTTGCGAGCGTTTACTTGGACGTTCGGCGCGTGCGTTGGCGTGCGTGGCCGCGGTGGTTGGGTTGCTCTTAGTATCGGGGATGCCGGCCGCACGCGGTGAATGCGAGCCGGCGTGGCTCCCGGGCGAAGGCGTTCCGGGGACCAACGGAGAGGTGTACGCGACGGTCGTCTGGGACCCGGACGGGGCAGGGCCGCAGGGGCCGGTGTTGGTGGCAGGAGGGATCTTCACGGTTGCGGACGATGTGCAGGCCAACAACATCGCCACATGGGATGGCTCGTCCTGGAGCCCACTCGGAAGCGGGACGGACTGGATCGTCTGGGCATTGACGGTGCTGCCGAACGGCGACCTGGTCGCAGGCGGGGAGTTCACGACGGCCGGAGGCGCAAGCGCGAACTACATCGCCCGCTGGGACGGTTCGTCGTGGTATCCACTCGGAAGCGGGATGAGCGACTGCGTCTACGCCTTGACGGTACTGCCCAATGGCGACCTGATCGCCGGTGGACGTTTCGGCGCAGCCGGCGGAGTGAACGCGAGTGGGATTGCTCGCTGGGACGGCTTGTGTTGGCACCCGCTCGGGAGCGGAATAAGCGGGCCGTTTTCTCGTGTTCAGGCCTTGACGGTGCTCGCCGACGGTGACTTGGTTGCCGGCGGCTATTTCACGACGGCTGGCGGCATGAACGCCAATGGGATTGCCCGCTGGGACGGCTCATCCTGGCACCCGCTGGGGGGCGGCGTGAACGGCGAGGTCTTTGCGTTGACCGTGCTGCCCAATGGCGACTTGGTCGCCGGAGGGCTCTTCACCACGGCCGGGGGGACGAGTGTGAACTGCATCGCACGTTGGGATGGCTTGATCTGGGCTTCCCTCGGAGGGGGGATGGGGGAGGGCCCCAGTGAAGTCTGGGCATTAGCGGTGCTGCCCAACGGCGACTTAGTCGCCGGCGGCTACTTCAATACGGCCGGCGGTGTGAGCGCAAGTTGCATCGCCCGGTGGGAGGGTTCATCCTGGGCTCCGCTCGGAAGCGGGATCGGCGGAGACCACGCCGGGGATTACATCATCGTCTACGCACTGGCGGTGCTCGCCGACGGCGACTTGGTCACCGCCGGCTCGTTCACCAGGGCTGGGGGCCTGACAGTAAACTACATCGCCCGCTGGGACGGTTTGTCCTGGGCTTCGCTTGCTAGCGGCATGAGCAGTTACGTTGACGCGCTGACCGTGCTGCCCAACGGCGACTTGGTCGCCGGCGGTCACTTCACTGCGGCGGGGGATGTCAGCGCGAACCGCATCGCTCGCTGGGACGGCTCATGTTGGAGCCCACTTGGAAGCGGGATGATGGGCTGGTACACGGCTTACGTCGTGACGTTGACCGTGCTTCCCAGCGGCGACTTGGTCGCCGGTGGCGATTTCACTACGGCTGGGGACGTGAGTGCAAACTACATTGCGCGCTGGGACGGGTCGTCCTGGCACTCGTTGGGAAGTGGGGTGGCCGGGAACGGTCCCGGCGTCTTCGCCTTGGCGGTGCTGCCCAACGGCGACTTGGTGGCCGGTGGGCATTTCACTGCGGCTGGGGACGTGAGCGCCAACAACATCGCCCGTTGGGACGGCTCGTCCTGGACCCCGCTCGGAAGCGGGATGGGGGGCGGCAATGTCGACGTCCGGGCGTTGGCAGTGCTGCCCAATGGCGTCTTGGTCGCAGGCGGCGACTTCACTACGGCCGGGGGCGTGAGTGTCAACCGGATTGCTCTCTGGGACGGCTCCTCCTGGGCCGCGCTCGGAAATGGGGTGAGCGGCAGCTACGCTGAGGTCCACGCATTGGCGGTGCTCCCTAACGGCGACCTGATTGCCGGCGGGAATTTCACCATGGCTGGGGACGTGAGCGCGAACCGTATCGCCCGCTGGGATGGCTCGTCCTGGACCCCGCTCGGAAGCGGGATGGAGAGCGGCAATGCCGACGTCCGGGCATTGGCGGTGCTGCCCGAAGGCAGCCTGGTCGCCGGTGGGTGGTTCACTACGGCTGGGGGTGTGAGCGCGAACCATATCGCCCGCTGGGATGGCTTGTCCTGGGCCCCACTTGGAAGCGGGATGGACAGCGGCGTCCGGGCGTTAACGACGCTGCCCGGCAGCGAGTTGGTTGTGGGAGGGCACTTCCTTACCGCCGGCGGCAATGTCTCCGCCTACTGGGCCCGCTGGGGATGTCCGTGCGACCTGGACGGCGATGGCGATCTGAGCTATGCGGACTTCCTCGCATTCCGTGACAGTTTCGGCACCTGCTACGGCGACGGCTCGGGGCGTTTCAACCCCAGGGCGGACCGCGACCGCGATCGCCGCATCACTCTGGCCGACTATGGCCTGTGGCTGGAGTGCTACACAAACGCGCGGCGATAGTGCTTGCGTGTTCTACGTGCGGCCCGTGCAGGCATCGTGCGTCGGCGATAAGCACCACGGGGGCACGGAGGCCACGGAGAGGAATGGGGGTGTGTCTCTGTCGTCTCCGTGCTCCCCGTGCCTCAGTGGTGAGACCGGTCATCCGGACGCTCGGCTCGCGCGCAAGCCCGTCGCACAGACATCACACCCGGAGTCGATCCTGAAATCTGAGCAATCTGAGTAATCTGCGGACAGCTTCCGCGCCGGCTATGACTCGCTGCGCAGCGGGCGGGTCATCAGGCGGTCGATAGCGTCCTGGGGGCGGCAGCCCTCGAAGAGCACCGATGCCACCCCGCGGGTGATGGGCATTTCGACGTTGTGCTTCTGAGCGAGCGCCAGAACGCTCCGCGTGGTGGCGATGCCCTCGATGACCGAACGCGTGGACTCGACGACCTCGGCGCAGGACATGCCCCGGCCGATCTTCTCGCCCGCACTGCGGTTGCGGCTGATCGGGGAGATGCACGTGGTGACCAGGTCGCCGATGCCGGCCAGCCCGCGGAACGTCTCCACCTGGGCACCCATCGCCACCCCCAGCCGGGCGATCTCCACGAGCCCGCGGGTGAGCAGGGCCGCCTTCGCGTTGCAGCCTGCCTCGATGCCGTCGCAGATGCCGGCCGCCAGGGCGATGACGTTCTTGACGGCCCCCGCGAGTTCCAGGCCGACGACGTCCGTGCTGGTGTACACGCGGAAATACCGGGTGCTCATGGCCTCCTGCACCCGGCGCGCCACTGCCTGATCCGCGCAGGCGACGACCACGCCGGCGGGCTTGCGGGCGGCCACCTCCGGCCCGATGCACGGACCCGACAGGCAGACGATCGGGCCGACGCGGGCGCAGGCCTGGATGACCTCGCTGGGACGCAGCAGCGTCTCCACCTCGATGCCCTTGGTGACGCTGACGACGGGCACGTTGGCGGGGACATGCGGTGCCAGCCGCGTCCACACGGAACGCAGGTACTGGCACGGCACGGCCGAGATGGCCAATTCCGTATCGGCGAAGGCCGCGTCCGCGGCGCTGGTGACCGTCAGGTCAGGCGGCAGCGGGTACCCCGGCAGGAACCGCCGGTTCTCGCGGTCGCGTGCCAGTTCCGCGATCTGTTCGGGAAATGCGCCCCAGAGCGTCGCCGGCGTACCGTGCTCCGCCAGCAGCAGGGCACACACGGTCCCCATCGCTCCATCCCCGATGATCGTGGCGTGTGAGAGCCCGTGTGCCATGATGCGTCACTTACATACGCGCGCCCAATCGCGGGGCAGGCCCCCGGCCGAAGGCGCCTGCGTGCCGAGGGCACTCGTGCCTGCCTGCCACTCGACTACGGGGATGCATGGCGGCGCTGCGCTTGGCCCTGCCACCCGTTCCGAGGGCGGGCTTCCCCACCGCGCGGAACGTACGTGTTCAGCCTCTTCGGCGTTGTGGGTGCCATGCTTTCCCGCGGTCGCGGGTAAGCATGCCTCTGCAGCCGCGGTACAGGCCCACCCCCGCCTGCGGCGGGTGAGGGCATGGCACCCATGCCAAACAAGTACCGAGGTACACCTTCAGCTTCCCGCGGCGAAAAGGGGATAGGGCGGGCGGCGTCAGAGCCCGAAGGCGGTGAACACAAACTGCTGCAAGACCGAGCTGGCCATCGCGGTCGCCAGTCCCGCCAGCAGTTCGTTCGCCGCGCAACCCCCCGCTTGCAGCAGCACGCCCGCCGCCAGCACCGGCCACAGTCTCCTCGCGTTCTTCCAGAGGCGCGCCGTCATTGTGCTCTCCTTGAGTGGTTCGCGGGCCGCGGCGGTGTCCGTTGGACAGCCGCGGCCCGGAGTCGTCTATTGCGGCTTTGCCTCCTCCTTGCCGGTCTGCGGCGTCGGCTGCTGGAGGGGCACCAGTTCGCTCACCACGTAGATCGGGATGATATCCACGCTGCCGCCGCGCAGCGGGCGAATCTCGGAGGCTCGGACACCGACGTAGCGCCCGATGTAATCCTCCGGCGAGAACGTCACCGACGGCGGTATCTCGATGTAACCGATGGTCTTTCCGGGCGGTTTGCCGGGCTCGACCAGGCGGTAGCGTCGCGGAGTCGTACCGGGCGGATAGGCGGCCGACACGCGGATCTCTCCCTGGGCGTCAAAGCCCCCGGGGACCGGCGGGACCACCCGCGGCAACGTCGCCCGCTCGTCCATCATCACCTGCCGGCTGCCCTGCACCACCTCCACCAGATGCTGCATCCGCTTCGCCGACTCGGCCGCCTCCTTCAGATACTCGATCTGCTGAACGCGTTTCTGGGCGTAGGCGCGGGCGAACTCGTCCTGCTCCTGCTGGGTGATCGGCTGGTAGCGGTCGATCCACGGCTGATACTGCCGCTCCAGCACCGGCTTCTTCATCTCCTCCTTCACCCCCGCGTCGAGCTGCTTCAACGTGCGACGTTCCTCCGTCGCGTTCATCAACTCGTCGGCCGTGGTCAGCGTGTCGGCCATGCCCATGGCCGCTCGGTCGATGGGCGGAAGTTCCTGCGCGTCGCCGGGAACCAGCGTGGCGCTCATGGGCTTCACCTCGCGCTGACCGCCGGGCCCCACCTCGGCCACCAGGTCCTGATGCACCCACAGAGTGACGCCGGTCGGCGGCTTGATCCGCAGGAACCCGTCGGGCGTGGTCCCCAAGATGACGACCTCGGCCCCGCGAGAGAGCTGCACCTGCACTTTCGAGCGGTCCTTGCTCCACTCCGGCAGCACGGAGGCCGCCCGCACGCGCACGTTGTCGCCGTTGACGATGCCCGTCTTGTTGTCCACCGTGTCCACGTACGTTTCGGTGATCAGGCTCTCGGCGCCGTCCGGCGCATAGATCTCATACCATTCGCCGGTCCGCCCGACGATCGTCACGCGGTTGCCAGCCTGAAGCTTCATCACGGGGTAGTGATTGGCGCTGGGACCGCTCCGGATGTACACCTCGTTGGCGACGATCTCGCCGTCCTTCGTCGTGGTCCAGCGCTCCGACACCGGTTCCTCGGTGGACGCCACCGTTGCGGTCCCCGGTGTCGTGGGCGGCACGTCGGGTTCGGCCGCCGTTGGGCTTGTCGCGGCGCCCGCCGAGGGTACCGGTTCAGTGGCGGAGGGTGTCTGCCCCCACGCCACGCCCGCGATGACCCCGACCGCTAAGATCGCTAAGCACGCCCTCACGCCGACCACCCGCCACGGACTTGTCATTGCCTTGTTGTGAACCATCTTGTGCTCAACCTTGCTGCCCGACATCTGATGTGCCTCTGGGCCGAACACCACCGCCAGACCACCGAAACGACGGACATAGCCCACGCACCTGGCAGGGGCCGCGCCACGTTGCCCGCTCGCTCGGACCAATCGTCGGGAGCGTAGCCCCACCGGGGTGTTCTGTCAATGTAAGCGTGGTCGCCAGTGGGCGTGGGCGCTATCCACCTTCCCCCCGCACTGCGAACACCGGAAAGGTGCGGGCTTCGGCGAGTTCCCGGCACGCCCGTGGTCCACCCCGCCGGGGCTTGGCCACGCTGTCGCCGCGGGGAGTCCGGGCTATACTGTGCCCCATTTCGTGGATGGGCCCGGCCATGACGGACACTGCGCGGGTAGTCGTAGAGCCGCTGAGCGTCGCGTGCGCTCCTGCCGCCGCGGTTGTGAGTTTCGCTCGGGGCGGAGACGCGGCGATACTCGAAAGCTCATGCCTGGACAAGAGTTACGGCAGGTTCTCGGTCTTCTGTGCCGAGCCGGTAGAAGTGTGGCAGGCGAGCCGGGACGGCGGGGCATCACACCCGCCGGACGCATTCCCCGGCGTCGTCGAGTGCCCCATAGCAGCGTTTGCGGAACGCTCCCAGCGGCTGCCGGATGCCGTGGCTCCGCGCGGCTGGTCGGGTTTTGCCGGGGGGTGGGTCGGCTACCTCGGCTACGAAGCCGGGCTGGGCTTTGAGCGGCTGCGGTCAACGGCGCGGTGGGAGGCGGATGTCCCTTTGCTGAGATTCGGGCTGTGCGATGCGGCCGGCGTGTACGACCACGTCGCGGGGCAATGGTACGCGGTGGCCGTCGATTGGGCGGGAACGCGCGGGCCGGATCGACCGGCCGTCGGGCGGCGCCTGGCGGACGTGCGGCAACGGCTGCGGGAAGCGCAGGGATACGAGGACGGGCCTGTCGCACGACCGGTCGGGCGGGTGGGTGTAAGGCCGAACCTTAGCGCTGAGGCGTATGCGGCGGCCGTTGGTCGGGCTCTGGAGTACATTCGCGCGGGTGACATCTACCAGGTGAACCTGACACAGCGTTTTCGAGCCCACACGACCGAGACGCCGTTGACCATCTACCGGCGCCTGCGACAAACGAATCCCGCCACGTACGGCGGGCTGCTCCTGTGGCAGGGGGGTCGCCGGGCGGTGCTGTCGTCTTCGCCGGAATTGTTTCTCCACGTGTCCGGGGACCGCGTGGTCACCCGACCTATCAAGGGCACGCGTCCCCGCAGCGGTGGCGCGGATGCGGATGCGCGGCGGCGAAAAGAACTGGCCACCAGTGAGAAGGAGCGCGCCGAGTTGAACATGATCGTCGACTTGCTCCGCAACGATCTGGGGCGCGTGTGCGAGTTCGGGACCGTGCGGGTACTGGATCCGGGCTGCATCGAGGAGTGGGCGACCGTGTTTCATCGCGTCGCGACGATCGAAGGACGCCTGCGCCCGGGCACACATTGGCTCGACCTGCTCGCGGCCACGTTTCCCGGCGGCTCGATCACCGGCGCGCCGAAGATCCGCGCGCTGCAGATCATCGACGAATTGGAGCCGACCGCGCGAGGCCCCTATTGCGGCGCGCTCGGCTACATTGGCTTGGACGGTGCGCTGTGTCTGAACGTGGCGATCCGCACCATCGTGCAGGTGGACTCCGCGGTTGACATCCACGCCGGCGGGGCGATCGTGGCCGAGAGCACGCCGCAGCGCGAGTATGAGGAGGTATTGGCGAAGGCGCGGGGGATGTTCGAGGCAGTAGGGTGCACGGCTCCCGGCGCGGAGGTTGTGCCGGCGTGGTCGGCGTCGGCCCAAGCGGAGGTGCCCGCGTGACGCGAACGGTGTGGTTCAACGGTGAGTTCCTGCCCGCGACGCAGGCCCACATCGACATCGACGACGGCGGCTGGCTGCACGGGGCGGGGCTGTTTGAGACCATGCGCGCGGAGCACGGGACGGTGTTTCGCCTGGAGGCCCATCTGGCTCGCCTCATGCGCTCGGCCGAGAAGCTGCTCAGTCCCATCCCGCTGGACGCCCTGCCCGGCCGAGCGGCGCTGGAACAACTTCTGCGGCAAAATGACTTGTCCATGGCACGCCTCCGCCTCACGGTGTCGGCCGGGCCGCTGCGCGAAGACGAAGGGGAAGACGGTCCGCGCCTGGCCGTGGCGGCGACGGCCCTGCCGCTTGCGCCACCCGCGGAGCGACTCTACGAACGCGGCGTCCGCGTGCTGATCTCGCCGTATCGGCAGTGCACGACCGACCCGACGGCCGGCCACAAGACGACGTGCTATCTACCGCGACTGCTTGCGCTGCGGGCGGCTCAGCAGGCGGGCTGCCAGGAGGCGTTGTGGTTCACGGAGTTCAATCACGTGGCGGAAGGCTCGATCAGCAACGTGTTCGTGGTGCGCGAGGGCGTGCTGCGGACGCCGCCCATAGAGACACCGGTGCTGCCGGGGATTGCGCGGGCGGCGGTGCTGGCTTTGGCGGGGGAGCAGGGCGTAACCACTCAGGAACAACCACTCAGCGTCAATGACCTCCTCGATGCGGACGAAGTGTTCCTGACCAACGTGATGATGCAGGCGATGCCGGTGGTGGCCGTCGAGCGCCGTGACATCAAGGCCGGTAAGGTGGGAGCCTTGACGCGAAGCCTGCGCACGGCCTTTCAGCGACTTGTGGAGAAGGAGTGCACGCAGCATGGGTAAACGTGCGAAGCGCAAGCAGGGGGCACTTGTGTTGGGGGAGGTTTGCACCGCGTTGGAGGCCCTTGCCCCTCCGGCGCTGGCACAGAGCTGGGACAATGTGGGCCTGCTCGCGGGCGATGCGACGGCGACGGTGGACCGCGTTCTGTGCTGCATTGACCTGACGGATGTCGTGCTGGACGAAGCCCTGGGTCGTCGGTGCCAACTCATTGTCACGTATCATCCGCCGATCTTCCGACCGATCATCGCGTTGCGTGCTCGGAGCGCCGGCATGGAAGCCCTGGTGTGGCGATGCATTCGTCATGGGGTCGCTCTGTATGCTCCGCACACGGCGCTCGACGCGGCCGAGGGGGGCACCAACGACGTGCTCGCGGAGTTGTGCGGCCTCACCGTGACCGAGCCGCTGGAGTACGTGGAGCCCGAGGGCGAGCGTGCCTGCAAGCTGATCGTGTTCGTGCCGCCCGTCCACGTTGAAGCGGTGGCGGACGCGATGTTTGCGGCCGGCGCCGGGCACATCGGCGCGTACAGCCGGTGCAGTTTCCGCACGCCCGGGCAGGGTACGTTCTTCGGCGACGAGACGACGCAACCGGCCGTGGGGGAGCGGGGCAAGCTCGAATACGTGGACGAAATCCGCCTGGAGACGGTGGTGCCGGCGCCGGCCGTGCCGGCGGTGGTGGCCGCCCTGCGCCGCGCTCACCCCTATGAAGAGCCCGCGTTCGACGTGTACCCGCTGAAACCTGCCCTGGTTCGCGGCATCGGGCGGATGGGGACGTTGCCGAAGCCGGTGTCGTTGGGCGCACTCGCCCGCCGACTCCGCCGAGCCACCGGAGCGACGGTCGTGCAACTGGTCGGCGACCCGGACCACATCGTGACGCGCGCCGTCGTGGCCGTGGGTTCAGCCGGCAGCCTGCCTCTGCGGGCGGCGACCTCGGCCGACGATGTGATCGTCACCGGCGAGATTCGCCATCACGACGCCCTGACGATCCATCGCCAGGGTTGCACCGCCATCGCCCTCGGTCACTGGGCGAGCGAGCGGCCGGTGCTGCCCAGCCTGGCCCGCAGGCTGATGGCCGCGTGCCCCGGCCTCGACGCCTTCGTCAGTGCGGCCGACGCCGACCCGTTTCGGCCCGCACGGTAGCTCGTCGGCGACACCCTGCCTGTCTTCCGGGCCGGAGCCGGCGCGGCCATCGGGGCGGGGAGGCGGGGTAACGCCCGCGGAGCGATTGCTGTGGGTATGCCTGCCGTCCGGCCCGAGAAGCCGACCCGGCGTGCCACGGCCGGTCCGGATTGGGGCTCGAAGTTCTCCCCTTGACGCTGGTGGTGGGCGCGTTAGGGTAGGTCGGCAACTACTCACGCGAAAGGTAGCTGCCCATGGCCCATCGGCGTCCCCTTCCGTACTACCCCGAACCCAGAATCGTCCAGGATGCGTTCACGTTTGACGACCTGCTGCTGGTGCCGCGGCGTTCAGCCGCGCTGCCCGACGAGGTGGATACCCGCACGCTGCTCACCGCGCGGATTGAGCTCAATGTCCCCCTGGTTTCCGCCCCCATGGACTCGGTTACCGAGTCGCGCCTGGCGATTGCCCTGGCACAGGAGGGTGGCATCGGGGTCATCCACAAGAACCTCTCGATCGAGGCCCAGTGCCGCGAGGTGCACAAGGTCAAGCGCTCGGAGAGCGGCGTGATTCTGGACCCCGTCACACTGGGGCCTGACGCGCCCCTCGCCCAGGCCAAACAGATCATGTCGCTGCACAACATCTCCGGCATCCCGGTAGTGGACGAGGGGCACCGGCTGGTGGGGATCATCACGCGTCGAGACCTGAAGTTCCGGGAGACGCCGCACGATCAGGAGCTGAAGGTCGGGGATGTGATGACCTCGCGGAACCTCGTCACCGGCCCACCGGATACGAGTCTGGACCAAGCGGCCGAGATTCTCAACCGTGCCAAGGTCGAGAAGCTGCTCCTGGTGGACAAGAACAACCGGGTGGCCGGCCTGATTACGATGCGCGACATCGAGCGCAGCCGCGACTACCCGGTAAGCTGCAAGGACCAGCGCGGCCGGTTGCGGGTGGGGGCGGCCGTGGGGGTGCACGAGCACGAGCGGATCGAGGCGTTGATTGCCAGTGACGTCGATGTCATCGTGGTGGACACCGCCCACGGGCACAGTGAGAATGTGCTGGCGACGGTCCAGGAGATTCGGCGGCGTCACGATATTGACATCATCGCGGGCAATATCGCGACGGCCGAGGGGGCGCGAGACCTCATCGACGCCGGCGTGGATGCGATCAAGGTCGGCATCGGCCCGGGGAGCATCTGCACCACCCGCGTGGTATCCGGTGTGGGTGTCCCGCAGCTCACCGCGATTATGGATGTGTGCCGGGTGGCATCGCCGGCGGGCGTGCCGGTGATTGCCGACGGCGGCATTCGCTGGTCGGGCGACGTCACGAAGGCCCTGGCGGCCGGGGCCCATACCGTGATGGTCGGGTCGCTGTTCGCCGGATTGGATGAGGCTCCCGGCGAGGTCGTCACCTGGAAGGGCCGGCGGTTCAAGGAGTACCGCGGTATGGGCTCCCTGGGGGCGATGGTGAAGGGGTCGGCGGAGCGCTACGGTCAACGCTCGGGGACGCCGTCGGGCAAGCTGGTGCCGGAGGGCATCGAGGGCCGCGTGCCGTATCGCGGCTCCCTGTCCGACTGCGTGTATCAGCTTGTCGGCGGCGTGCGGTCGGGCATGGGCTATTGCGGGGTGCAGACGATCGAGGCGTTGCGGACGGAAGTCATGTTCTGCCGGATCACGGCCGCCGGTGTGGTCGAGTCGCACCCGCACGACGTGGCCATTATGAAGGAATCCCCCAACTACGCCATGGAGGTGCCGGATGACTAACCGATGGACGATCGGCGGGGCGATTGCAGGGCTGGTGGTGCTGGCGGCGGTGTGGGTGCCGGGTTGCCACCTGCGGGCGAGTCCGTTCATGGACATCGGGACGGAGGGGTCGCAGATCACGACGCCGTCGGCCGAGGCGGCACGGGCATCCGGGCCGGGCCAGCCCAGCGCGCTCACCCGCGCGCATGAGCCGATCGTGGTGGCCACGGAGGGTGTGGCGGTTACGCATGCGCCTCTGTATTTCGAAACGTCCTCCGAGGTTCGTGAGGTGTCGGACGACCGTGTGGTCTGGATCGCACGCGACTATATGTTGATGCTGGGAGGCCCCGCGCGGTTCCTGGTTAACCTCGCGGCGCTGCCGGTCAGTCTGGTCGATACGCCGTTCTGGTGGGAGATGGCCAGCGACGGGCAGATGGGGCGGCGCACCTTCGGGCTGCCTTACGACGCGGTGCACGTCCGGTGACCCGGCCGGCGGGCGTCGGTGGCGTGCCGCCTCACCCCTACTGCCGGGCGTGCGGGCAGGGGCCCTTATCAGACGCGGGGTAACACGCGATGAACACGGCGTCTGCCCTGCAATCGGGGCCCCGGGCCCCGGACCGACAGCGCTGTCCGGCCTGTGGGCAGCGCTTTGCTCCGCCGGCACCCGCCGTGTGTCCCCTGTGCGGACTGGATTTCGGCGACCAGCGCGCAACCGGAACCGACGTGACGCCGTATGCGCACGCATACGCCCTGGGGGAGTCCCGCTGGTGGGCGATGTGCGAGTGGGTCTGGTACGCCCCCAGCCAGCGCTTGCAGCACCTGGCCTTGATGCGTGCGTCATCAGCGTCGCGGCGCTTCGCACGCCTCAATCTGGCGCTCCTGACGGCGTTGCTGAGCCTCTTCGTGGCGACTCAGGTCGGGTGGAAGTGGGTGGCCAACTCGCCAGCGGCCGACCCCACCGGGCACGTCGAGCCGCTGGGCGATGGCTGGCTGCATGTGGCCTCCGCCCCGAGGCCCCTGCCGACCGAACTGCCGCCGGAGGTGCACGTGGACCTCTGGTGGAATGTGCCGCAGGCCATCGTGGGGCTGGCGAACGCGTTGGTCGCCGGCGCGGTCATAGGCTGGCTGACGCTGGTATGCTTACGGAGGGGCGTGACTCGGGCCCATTTGCCGTCTTATCGTCCGGAACTGCGGATGACGGCCGCCCTGCACTACAACACGGCCTGGGTGGTCCCCATCTGTATTGGGCTGCTCGTGTTGCTGCTGCGGCCGGTCGTGTACATCGGCGCCATGGCCGACTGGGCCTGGTATCCGGCGGAGTTGGGGGTCAGGTGGGCGGGCGGAGTCGTGACGGCCTTTGGGGTGGGGATGTGGTGGTTCTGGCTGATTCGGCTGGGGGCGACCGCCACGCCACGCACGCGGGCCCGCGTGATTGCGTTCTTTGCGGCCGGGGCACCGCTCATCGTGGGCGTGCTGACCGGCGGCTGGTATTTCGGCGTGCTGGAACTGACGAAGGTCATCAGTAAGTCACTGAACCTGGAGTTCTGACCGGTGCGACGGCTTGTGGCTGCGCTGGATGATGAGACAAGAAGCGGAAGAGTGTGGCATGCCCAAGCCAAAGGCGCCGGCATGCTCCCGCGGCAGGTGTCCGTTCCGCCGCGGGAACGGCATCGCGGCGCTGCGTTTGGCCATGCCGCCCGACGCCGACCGGTGCCTTCCCTGTTGGCGTGAGTTCTTGGGGGCCGGACTCGTCTGGTGATCGATACATGCCAACCATGCCTGAAACCATAGCGATCGTTGACTTCGGTGCACAGTACGTGCAACTGATTGCCCGGCGCGTGCGCGAGAACCGCGTGCACAGCGTGATCGTCCCGCCGACGGTGACGGCCGCGCAGCTCCGCGAGCTGCACACGGTTGGGCTGATCCTTTCCGGCGGGCCGGCCAGCGTGTACGCGCCGGGAGCGCCGCGCTGCGGTCGTGATGTCCTGGACCTCGGTCTCCCGGTCCTGGGCATCTGCTATGGGATGCAGCTTGCCTGCGTACTGCTGGGCGGTGAGGTCCGGGGTGCTCCGAGCGCCGAATACGGACGGACCCCCCTGGAAGTGCTCGATGCCGCGGACCTGCTGGCCCACGTGCCCACGCCAACCACGGTCTGGATGAGTCACGGCGACGCGGTTACGCACCTGGACACGGACTTCGTGCCTCTGGCACGCACGCCACACTGCGCCTGCGCGGCCGTCCGCCACCGTACCCGACCCGTTTTCGGCGTTCAGTTCCATCCCGAGGTGACACACACGCCGGCCGGTGACCGGATCATCCGCAACTTCCTGTACGAGGTGTGCGGCTGCTGCGGCGATTGGCAGGTCAGCCACGTCGTCGACGACGCGGTGGATCGCATTCGCCAACAGGTGGGCAACCGGGGGCGGGTCGTGTGCGGTCTGTCGGGGGGCGTGGACAGCAGCGTGACGGCCGCCTTGGTACACGCTGCCGTCGGCGACCTGCTGACCTGCATCTTCGTGGACAACGGGCTGTTGCGGCGCGGCGAACGGGAGCTGGTGGAGGCGACCTTCCGCGAGCACTTCCGGCTCGACCTGCGCGTGGTGGACGCGGCCGACCGGTTCCTGGCGAAGCTGGAGGGCATCGTCGATCCGCAGGAGAAGCGGCGCATCATCGGGCACCAGTTCATCGAGGTGTTCCAGGAGGAGGCGGGCGGGTTCGACGACGCCCGCTTCTTGGCCCAGGGCACGCTCTACCCCGACGTGATCGAGTCGGGCGGGGGGGTGGCCGGGCACGCCGCCAGCATCAAGTTGCACCACAACGTGGGGGGGCTGCCGGCCAAGCTCGGCTTCGAGCTGGTCGAGCCGTTGCGGGACCTGTTCAAGGACGAAGTCCGCCGGGTCGGTGAGCACCTGGGGTTGCCGCGGGCGATCGTCTGGCGGCATCCGTTCCCCGGGCCGGGGCTGGCCGTCCGTGTCAGTGGGGCTGTAACCAGGGAGCGACTGGACCTCCTGCGGGCGGCGGACGCCATCATGACCGACGAAATCCGAGCTGCCGGCTGGTATGACAAGATTTCACAAGCCCTGACGGTCCTGTTGCCCGTTGCCAGCGTCGGGGTCATGGGTGACGAACGCAGCTTCGCGGGGCAGCAGGTGGTCGTGGTCCGCTTCGTCGAGACCACGGACTTCATGACCGCCGACTGGGTCCACGCCGACTACGAGCTGCTCGGGCGGATATCGACGCGAATCATGAACGAGATCCCGGGCATCAATCGGGTCGTCTACGACATCTCCACCAAACCGCCTGCCACCATCGAATGGGAGTAGCTTCGCCCCGGCCGCTGTTGCCTCGCCCGCGCGGGCGATGTGGAAGCGCCCCGGCGCACCTGCATTCGGGGCACACGCATGGGCGTCGGAGCTCGCCAACGAACCGTACGGCGAGCTCTGCCGGCCGTTTCTCGGAGCTCCCCGGGTCGTGGGTAGTAACGGCCTGGACGGTGGAACGTCCTTGGGGTGGAGGTGCAGAGGAGAGTCTCCGCGCGCCCATAGTGTTCGCCGGCGCCGGCGGCGGCGCGGGCGGGTCGCACCTGCCGTCGGCGGCCGGTTCCCGGTTCGTTGTCTGGGGCCGCGCGGTCGGCTACAATGAGTGTACTTGGACGATGGACGTTCCAGCGGCAGCGGCGTGGCCGGTCTGCTTTCGGCGGGTCCATCGGGTGCCGTCCCTCATCTCCGGCGACTCTGAGGATGTCCAGACCGCGTCGTGACTCCTGTTGGGCATGGTCGACCAGAGCGGCACTGGCGTGCGCGCTGGCTTGGGCTGCCCCGGCCGTCGCGATTCCCGTTATTGATGTCTTTCAGGTGGGGTATCCGACCCTGCGGGAGGGGCGCGTCTACCGCTCGGGTATGTGGGTTCCCGTGCGGGTCGAGGTGTCCTTGGAGAATGAGGCGGCATTTGACGGCTTCCTGCGCCTTGGGCAGTTCGACGGCGACGGGGACGTGTGCTACGACCGCGTCGAGGTGCATTTGCGCAGCGAGGGCAGCAACCACCTCCGGCAGACGTTGTACGTACCTGCAAACGCCGTCCGCAACCGCGGGGTGGTTGCCCTGCAACTTCTCCGGCAACGGGAAGGCGAGGAGCCGGAGGTGGTCCGGGTGTTGTGGAACGGGGAGACCGTGCCGACCGTGCAGATCCCCGAGCCGCTCACCTCGCTGGGCGACGATCGGCTGCTGATCCTGGAGGTCTCGACGGGAACGGCCGGGCGCGTTGCCGACCTCGAACCGACGCTGTACACGCGTGCTCCCGCCGTCGGGCACATCAGCCCCACCGAACTGCCCGAGCTGTGGCTGGGGCTGGAGATGCTGGACTGCGTGATCTGGGACGGCGCGGAAGTAACCGGCGACAGTCCGACCCCCCGCCAGATCGAAGCGCTGCTCCAGTGGGTGCGTTACGGGGGTACGTTGGTGATCGCCGCCGGGCGCACGGCCCCCACGCTGGCCCAGACCGCGGCCATCGACGCGGCGCTTCCCTGCGCCGTGGGCGAGATCGTGACCACAAGAGAACTGGCCGAGCTGCGCTTCAACCTGTTGTACCCGGACCTCGAGCAGCGGCGGCTTACCGACACCCAGAAGCGGACGCTCCAGTATCCGGGCCCGGTGCCGACGGTGCTGGCCACCGTCCGACGCGGTGCCCGGGTGCTGCTGCACGAGCCTGAGTTGCCCAGCGACGTGCTCACCGAGCGTCGGCTGGACCGCGGGCGGATCGTCTTCTGCGGCCTGACCCTCAAGGACATGTTCGCGCCGGCCGGCATCGGTAGTCCGACCGTCTTCTTTGAGCACATCCTGCACTTGCAGCGGCACGCGGCCGTGGAAACCCCGCCCGAGTCGGAGCGCACGTCGCTGCTGGGGGAGGTGGGTCGGACGATCTCGTTCACGCCCAACGTGGGGTTCTACCTGCTGATCGTGCTGGTGTTTTCCCTGGTCTACGTGGGGGTGGCCACGCTGGGTCTATTGGGTTTTCTGAACACGCGGGGCTGGCGCCAGCACAACTGGACTGCCTTCGCCGCGGCCGCCATCGCCGCCAGCCTGCTGAGCGTGGTCGCGGTGGGGGCCGTGCGGGGGGTGGGCAACCGAGTGCATCAACTGGTGATCGTGGACGCGGACGCCGGGTCGCATTTCGGTTCCGCGGCGGCCTTGTTCGGCCTTAAGTGCGGCACGGACAACCGGCTGGACGCGTGGCTGCCAGCGGACCATCTGAGTGCCGGCGTCACGGAGCCGGGCCCCTCGCGCGGTTTCCTGCGGCCGCTGGGAGAAACGGACCGGTTCGAGGGGGAGGCGATCAGCTTTGTTGATCCTACGGAGTATCGTCTCCTCCCGGGCAGCGCCGGACTGGACGAGCTGCGGGTGCGGGCCACGCTCAAGCGCCTGGAGGGGCGCTGGGAGGGCTCCATCGGTGGGACAGTGAGCGGGCGCCTCGATGCGCGCCCGTACAGCGGCTATCGGGATATGCGCTTCACCGAGGACAGCTACATCGCCAACGAACTGGGGTTCCCGTTGCACGATTGTTATCTGGTGCACGCGGTGAGCGACGTGTACACTCCGCCGCAGGAAGGTCGTCCCGCGCGTTTGCGGGACGAGCGCAGCGACGACGTCTATGTATATCCACTGGGCACCCTGCCGGGTGACGGCACGCGGGTGCTGGTGGCGAGGCTGTGCTACCGGCTGACGGCCGACGACGATACGTTCGCCAAGGCCATGGCGCGCAATCTGCTCTCCACGCGCCAGCAGGAGTGGGCACGGTCCTTCACCGGGTTGCGGGGCAGGCTGCCCGCGGGTCTGGAGGCGACCGAAGGCATCGGCCTGACCAGCCAGCGCCGGGCGCTGTTGCTGCTCAGCACGCTCGGGGAGTGGAACCAGGATCGCCACATGACGCAGGGCATGATGGGCGGTGGTTACGCGTTCACGCGGGACCGGCTGCGGTTCCTGGACCTGCGGGAGCAGTTGCAGCGGGACTCGGCCGTGCTGATCGGTTTCGCCGCTGATCCCGGTCCGGTGCGTCTGGCCGTGCGCCGCGGTGACCGCTCATTCCGCCCCGTATCTCCGGACCGCTACGCTTCGTGGACCATGTACCGTTTCCGGTTTCCTTTGAATGTGCCGGGCGGGACGCCGCCGCCGGAACCAGCCGCGGCGCCGGCGCCCACCGACGAGGATGCGTTACCGCCGACACCCTGAGCGCGAGGGCCCCGACCTTGATCGTCGAAACGATCAACCTGACCAAGCGTTACGGCAAGCTCGTGGCGCTGAACAACCTGCACCTGAAGATCGAGGAGGGTGAGTGCTTCGGTTACATCGGCCCCAACGGCGCCGGCAAGACGACGACCATCAAGATTCTGGCGACGCTCCTGCAACCGACGTGGGGTGAGGCGCGCGTCTGCGGGCACGTGGTGGGCTATGAGTCGCGCAAGGTGCGCCCGCTGATCGGGTACGTCCCCGATTTCTTCGGCGCCTACGAGGACATGGTCGTCCAGGAGTACCTGGAGTTCTTCGCCAGCGCCTACAACATCACCGGCAAGCAGCGTAAACGCGTGGTGGGTGACGTGCTGGAGCTTACCGACCTGGTGTACAAGCGCGACGCCCTGGTGGATTCGCTCTCCCGCGGCATGCAGCAGCGACTCAGCGTTGCCCGCGTGCTGCTGCATGACCCGAAGGTGTTGCTGCTTGATGAGCCCGCCAGCGGGCTTGATCCCCGCGCCCGCATCGAAATCCGCGAGCTGCTCAAGGAGCTGCACCGGATGGGCAAGACCATCATCATCAGCTCCCACATCCTGCACGAGCTGGCGGAACTGTGCTCCACCGTCGGCATCATCGAGCAGGGTGAACTGCTGTTTCACGGCCCGTTGAAGGAGATCCTCGAACGGGCCCGGACGGGCACCCGCGTGACCATCCGCGTGGCCGAACAGGTTGACCTGGCGGCCGCCCTGCTTGAACGCGCCCGCGGCGTCAAGAACGTGGACCAGCAGGACGGGCAACTGATCGTCGAGCTCGAGAAGCAGACCCATGACTTCACTGACCTGGCGCGCCTCCTGTTGCAGAACAACTTCAAGGTGCGCGAGATCAAGGAAGAAGAAGTGAACCTGGAGACCGCGTTCATGCGGCTGACGAAGGGATTGGTCCAATAGGAATGGCGAATGCAGAATTGAGAATGCAGAAAGGGGGAGTGAACGTGACGAGGGTCCGACGCGGCCTCTGCGTCATGGGCGAGTGGCTCGTGAAGCCTCCAGTGCCGCGTATTGCTTTCTGCATTCTTACTTCATCATTCTGAATTCTTGACGTTATGCTGACGACCGTACTCGGCAGACTGTGGCTGTGGTTCTGGCACCTGATCCCCGCGAACCCGATTCTGGTGCGGGTGGTGTTTGGGGGGTCGCGCCGGATTCGGCACTTGTGGCTGCGCGTCGGCTATCTGGTGTTGCTCCTGCTGGTGGTGCTGGTGTCGCTGTTCAATTCGATGAGCGGGTCGGGTGCGTCGCTGGCGGAGTTTGCGAAGGCGGCGTCGCAGACGTTTGCCTGGGCGTCGCGGACGCAGTTGTTGTTGATCTGTTTCCTGGCGCCCGTGTTCACGGCTGCCGCGATCACGCAGGAGCGGGACGCGCAGACGTTCAACATCCTGATTTCCACCCCGCTCACCAATGCCCAGATCGTGTTCGGTTCCCTGTTGAGCCGGTTGTTCTTCGTGGTGATCCTGCTGGTGGCCGGCCTGCCGATCTTCCTGCTGACGATGGTGTACGGGGGCGTGACCACGGGCCAGATCATGGAGAGTTTCGCCCTCGCCGGGGCGACGGGGATTCTGACGGGGGTGCTGGCCATTACCGTCGCCATGATCCGCGTGGGGACCCGGCGGACGATCTTCTCGTTCTTTCTCGTCATTGCGCTGTACCTGTTGACAATCTACATATTGGGCCGCTGGCAGCAGACCTGGGTGCCCGAGGCACCCGAGAACGTCGACGGCATGCGGATGAGCTGGCTGACGCCGCTGCATCCGTTTCTGGCGTTGGAAGTGGCGTTGAATCAGGTGCAGGCGCCGGCGGTGGAGCAGTTGGGCGGATACTGGGGTCCGGTGCGGTACGCGCTGGCATACCCGTCGGCGACCTACGTGCTGTGGACGTTGACGCTGGCGCTGTTGCTGACGACCCTGGCGATGCTCTTCGTCCGCCGCGGCATCAAGACGGGCGAGCCCACGCCCCTGACGCTGCTGACGCAGCGCCTGGGTTTCGGTCGGCGCGGACAGCGCACGCGACCGCCGCGCACGGTGTGGTCCAACCCGGTGGCCTGGCGGGAGGCGTGCACCCGGGCGTCCGCCGGCGGCGCCGTGCGCTGGGTCGTGGCCGGCGCGGGGCTGGTCGTTGCCGGCGCGATCCTGATCTACCACCTCGGCGGCGGCCTGACGGCGAGCGAGGTGCGCAAGGGGCTGGCCCTGCTGATCTCCGTGCAGTTTGCCATCACGCTGCTCATCGCCGTCAACGCGGCCGCCACCACCATGACCAGGGAGAAAGACAGCAAGACCATGGACCTGCTGCTCACCACGCTGCTGACCAGCAGGTACATCCTCTGGGGCAAGCTGCGCGGGCTGGTGAGCTTCTGTTTGCCGCTGGTGGGTGGGCCGGTGCTGGCGCTGCTGGTGTTTGGGCTCCTGGGTTTGTTCACGACCGATCCGCACCGCCCGGTCTGGATCGAAACCGCCCTGCAGCAGGGCGTGCTGATGGTCGTGTATGCGGCGTTTGCGTGCGTACTGGGGTTGCAGATTTCCCTGACGGCGCGAAAGAGCACCACGGCCGTCATGTACGCCGTGGGTACCCTCATCCTGCTCTGCGCGGTGGCCAGCGCGATCGGCACGGCCTTAGTCGAGGCGGCCGACGGGGCGGTCGGCTGCCTGCTGGCGCCGTTCACGCCTTTTACGGCCATCTTCTACGGCGTCGATCCGACGACCCTCTTCCAGCCGGTGGCGAACTTCGCCGGCTGGGCGCCGACCGTGCGCGTCTGCGCGCTCGTGGGCACGGCCATGGCCGCGGCTCTGTACGTCGGCGTCATCTTCAGCCTCTACCGCCCGCTCGTGCGCAACTTCGACATGATCATGCGTCGCCAATCGGGAACTTAGAAACGGCGACGCCGTTGGTTGCGTGGGGGGAACGCCGAGCCCGCTGAAAACTAGTTGCCTCCCCGTTTCTCGGCTACCGATAGCCTAGCTCGTCCAGGTCGTGCTCATCGAGACCGAAGTGATGCCCGACCTCATGCAGCACGGTCTTGCGGACTTGCGTTACCACGTCGTCGGGCGTGCGGCAGACGCGTTCGATGTTACGCTGGTAGATCGTGATCCGATCAGGCAATCGGCCACTGTGCTCCACGCTACGGTCCGGAAGCGGCACCCCGTGGTACAGCCCCAGCAAGGCGCGGCGGTCCCGCAGCCCCATGCGCAGACAGGTGCGCCGGTCCGGGAGCGGCTCGACATCCACGACGACGTCCTTGAGGTAGGGCGCAAAGGACTTAGGAATGCCGGCCAGCGCCTGTTCCACGAGGGCCGCGAACTCCGCCTCCGTCAGCCGCACGCTCCCACTCCTGTTGCTCCAGACACGCCTGGCTCTCCGTTCCACCCCCGCGGATCCACACCAGACGGTGTGCTCGCCATCCCGTACGCGGCGCGTTCAGCCGGGCCGGGGTTCAGGTGCGTGACGGCCTCGGCGAGCATCGCGGGCAAGAGAGGTAGCATCGGCCCCCGTGGCCGACGTAGAGCGCCGCGACGGTGCCGTGTCCTACGTCCCCCACCGGGGGGGCGATGCTACGCAGCCACCGGTCCCGCTCCGCCCAGCCAGCCTCCTAATCGGTCACGCACGACCGGGGTTCCACCCGGACTGCCGGTGGTCGCCCGCCGCCCGCTGTGCCGTTACCATAGCCGATGCGGTACCGAAGTCCCAGCCCCGGCCGTCCCGCTCGGCCGTCGAGAAGTGGACGCGGGCAATGCCATGCCCGAAAGAGGTCGGGAGACTGCCGCTTGGTAGCGTGGAGGCAAGTAAGGCAATGACCAATCCGGACATTCGCATCGGGGTCGGCAGGTGCATCTATGGCCTGCCGCTGCTGGTTCTTTCCGCGTTCCTCACCGGCTGTCCCGGGCAGAGCTGGCTGATCACGCCGGTAACCAGCCGCCGCGAACTGACGGAGACACGGATTCACCGGGACGCCTGGCCGGCTCTAGATAAGGTCGCGGTGATCGACGTGACCGGCATCATTCGCAACACGCGTCCCGCCCGGCTGCTCGGTGAGGGGGAGCAGCCCGTGAGCCTGCTGGCGGAGGAACTGGACAAGGCCCGGCGTGACCCGCTGGTCAAGGCCGTCATCCTGCGGATCAACTCCCCAGGGGGCACGGTCACCGCCTCTGAGCTGATGCACGACGAGATTCGCCGCTTCCGCAAGTGCGGCAAACCCGTGATTGCCGTGCTGATGGACGTGGCGGCCAGCGGCGGCTACTACATCGCCTGTGCCTGCGATGAGATCATCGTCCACCGCACGACGATCACCGGCAGCATCGGCGTGATCGTGCAGATGTTCGACATCAGCGGCACGATGCAGCTCGTCGGGGTGAAGTCCGACGCCATCACCTCGGGCCCGCGCAAGGACAGCGGCAGCCCGTTCCGCGCCATGACCCCGGAGGAACGCGCACTGTTTCAGCAGGTCGTGAACGAGCTCTACGACCGGTTTGTGGAGGTCGTCCGGGAAGGCCGACCGGCGCTCGACGAAACGCAGGTGCGTTCGCTGGCCGACGGGCGAATCTACACCGCCCGACAGGCCCTCGAAGCGGGGCTGGTCGATCGGATCGGCACTTGGCACGACGCGCTCGACGCCGCACGGCAACGCAGCGGTGCCAAGCGGGTCCGCGCCGTCCTCTACCATCGCCCGCTGGACTATCGCCCAAACTACTACGCGGCTGCGCCAACCCTCCTGCCGACGGAGGTGAATCTCGTGGGGTTGAACGTGGGGCAGGCGTTGGAATCGGCCGCGCCGGAGTTCCTGTACCTCTGGCAGCCGGGGGTATTTAACGTCGCCCAGCCCTGAGGCAGCGCGCGTCGCAGCGAGGAAGGGCCGACTTCATATCCCGTCCGTGGCCACCTGTTCGGGACGCTGGGCCAGGAAGGCTTGGGTGACGCGCTGAAACAGGCGCGTCAGTTCCACCTCGTCGGCCGTGGCGCGGTTCTTGGCTGCCCGGGCCAGGGCGACGGAGGCGTCACGCAGATAGGCCGCAGTCTGGGCCCGATCCGGGCCCAGGGGATGGCACAGAGAGACGTTGGCCAGTTCCGCCAGGATTTCCGCGTGGCGCACGAGGTCGGCCCGGGAGCGCCTGGCGGGCGGCACACGCAGGAGCGCGGCCAGCGTTTCCACTTGCAGCCGTTGCTGCTCGTCGAGTGTTTGGAGCGACGCGACCGGCTCAAAGCGTGCGGAGGCAGGAGAGGGCGTCGTCTGGCCGACCTGGGCCACCAGCGTCAATGCCCAACCGCACAAGACGAGCAGGCACACCGTCAATGCGACGCGGCGGGTCATAACGCTTTACCGGTACCGTGGGATTACTGCAACTTGCAGAGGGTCGCCCAAGCGGCGTTACTCCGAGCGCCGAAAGAGCACTCGACCAATGCCGCGTCTATCGGCATCGGGGCCCTGCTTCCGTTACTCAAGTCAATATGATTACCCGAGGCGCAGGTCTCGGTCCACCCGGTTCTGCTCCTCGCAGTAGGCGAGCAGCAATGATACATAACTGCGCTGTTCCGGCTCCGCTTCCTGCAATCCGAGCTCGGTCTGCACCGCCTCGATCGCGGCTGCGTCCGGTCCCTCGATCTCAACGTAAGTGCCGATACCGGGCGGCTCGTCAAGTTCCACCGTACAGCGCTGCCAGCGCCACGTCTCGCGTCGCTTCTCGTAGCGCAGCACCTGGGTGAAACCGAGACGCTCCAGCAGGCGCAGCGCCGTGGATGCACTGTTGATGGTCAGTTCGAGTTCCTCTCTGACCTTGAGGGGGCCGGGCTGACGCGGGCCCTTGAACGTCAGGGTCGCGGCGCCGGGCTCACCCTCATCCGCGCGCACCGAGCGCACCCGCAGACCGACACCCTGCCGACGCAGGCCGGCGTCCGGGCGGTCGAAGATGCGACTTGTCTCCACGCCGCGACGCACGAACGTCGCCCCCAACGCGCGCAGCCGCTCCCGCACCTCATCCAGAGAGGCCACCCGCAGCTTCACCTCTGTCTCACGCGCCATCTCGCCTGTCCCATCGCAACCGCCACTCAGTGGCCGGCGTGCGTCCAGTACTACTGTACGTGCCGCCGGGCACCCAGCCCTGCGAACCTGCCTACCTGACGATGATGTTGACCAGCCTCCCTTTGACCACGAACACCTTCTGGACCGACTTGCCCGCCAAGGCGGCCGCCACCTTCGGTTCCGCCAACGCTGCTGTCTTCACGTCTTCGTCGTTCGCGCCGGCGGGCACGGTGATGCGGGCCTTGATCTTCCCCTGCACCTGGACGGCCAACTCCATCGTGTCCTCGACGAGGTACCGCCCGTCACAGGCGGGCCACGGGGCGTAGGCGATGCTCTCACTGTGCCCGAGCCTGTGCCAGAGCTCCTCGGCCAGATGCGGGGCGAACGGTGCCGCAAGCAGCACAAACGGCTCGATCACGCCCCGCGGACGCCGTGGGCACGGTCCTACCGCGTTGACGAACTCGAACATGGCCGCGATCGCGGTGTTGAGCTTGATCTGCTCAATGTCGTCCGTGATCCGCTGGATCGTCTTGTGCAGCAGCTTCAGGGCCGGCTCGTCCGGCGGATCATCAGTCAGGGTTGCCGTCAGGCCGCCACTGTTGGGATCCACGACGAGGCGCCAGATGCGTTCGCACAGGCGGAACAGCCCCGGGACATCGCGCGTATTCCACGGCTTGGAGGCCTCCAGCGGCCCCATGTACATCTCGTACAGCCGGAACGTGTCCGCGCCATACTGGGCGATGATCTCGTCGGGGCTGACGACGTTCTTGAGCGACTTGCTCATCTTGGCGACGATTCGGGTCACCGGTTCGCCTGTGTCCTTGAGTACGAAGGCGTCCTGCCCGCGCTCCTCGACGCGATCCGGCCCGACGACCACCCCACGTGCGTCGCGGTACGCGTAACTCTGAATCATGCCCTGATTGAACAGCCGCTGAAACGGCTCACGCGTGCTGACGTAGCCGCGGTCCAGCAGGACTTTATGCCAGAAGCGCGCGTAGAGCAGGTGCAGCACGGCGTGCTCCGCGCCGCCGATGTACTGATCCACCGGCATCCAGTACCGCTCGGCCGCTGAGTCGCAGAAGGCACGCTGGTTGTGCGGATCAATGAAGCGCAGGTAGTACCAGCACGAGCCGGCCCACTGCGGCATTGTGTTCACGTCATGCCGGTAGGTCTTGCCGTTCCGCTCGAAGGTGACCCACTGGCGCGCCCGGCCCAGCGGCGGCTCCGGCAGCGCGTCCGCATTGTCAGAAGTTGTCGGTTTGAAGTCCTCCATCGGCGGCAGTTCGAGCGGCAGCTCCTCGTCGGCGAGCGGCTCGATCGCGCCTTCGGGCCCGTGTCGCACCGGGAACGGCTCGCCCCAGTACTTCTGGCGGCTGAAAACCCAGTCGCGCAGCTTGTAGTTGACCGCGCCCCAGCCGAGCCCCTGCTCCTCCAGCCAGGCGGTGATGCGGGTCTTGAACTCGGCCGTCGGCAGCCCGTCGAAGCGGTCGGAGTTCATTGAGGTGCCGTCACCCACGAATGCCTCCGCAAAAACCGCGGGGTCCTCCGCGAACGCTGATATCACAACCTGCCGGAGCCAACTCGGGTCCGCATCCAACCGGGAACCCGCCTGCAATCCATAAACACCCTGCATGGTGCCGGGCGCGCACCCCATGTCGGCCTGTACGCGTTGCAGCCACCCGCCTCGATTCGTCTTCTCGCAGTAGGTCCCGTCGACCGCCATGTCCCGCAGTTGCTCGCGGAACCACTCGTCCGGCGGGAGGACCACCGCGATGATCGGGATATCGAACTTCTTGGCGAACTCGAAATCGCGCGTGTCGTGGGCGGGCACGGCCATGATCGCCCCGGTGCCGTACCCCATGAGCACGTAGTCCGCGACCCAGATGGGCACCTTGTTGCCGTTGACGGGGTTCAGGGCATACGCGCCGGTGAAGACTCCGGTCTTCTCCTTGGTCTCGGCGGTGCGGTCCAGGTCGGACTTGTGCCGCGCCGTCTCGACGTACTCCCGCACGGCCGCACGCTGCGCCGAGGTCGTGATCTCCTCGACCAGGGGGTGTTCCGGCGCGAGGACCATGTATGTGGCGCCGAACAGCGTGTCGGGCCGGGTGGTGTAGACGCGGATGCTGTACGGGACGTCGGCACGCTGCCCGGGTCTTAACTGCACACCCGGCTCGTTGCAGCGGAAGCGCCCGCCTTCGCAGGCCCACTTATCGGCGCGAAGGAACAGGCAGTCGGCGCCGGTGCTTCGCCCGACCCAGTTACGCTGCATGAGCTTGATGGGCTCGGGCCACTCCAGGTCCTCAATGTCTTCGAGCAGGCGGTCGGCATACTTGGTGATGCGCAGCATCCACTGGCGCAGCGGCCGGCGATAGACGGGGTGTCCGCCGCGGGCGCTGCGACCCTCCGCGTCCACCTCCTCGTTGGCCAGCACGGTGCCCAGGGCGGGGCACCAGTTCACGGGCACCTCATCCAGGTACGCCAGCCGCTGGCCATCAATCACCTTGCGCCGCTCGGCTTCCGACAGGTCGGACCACCGGCGCACACCCGGGGCCTGCGGATCGCGGGCCAGCCCGCCAGCCGGCGTGACGCCCAGTCGACCGGCCTCCAGCTCCGCTTGCAGCTCGCTGATGGGCCGCGCCCGGCCGCGGGTGCGATGCCCCTGCGGGTCTACCCAGACGCACCGGTCGTCGTACCAGCTCTCGAACATCCGCAGGAAGATCCACTGCGTGAACTTGTAGTAGGGCGGATCACAGGTGGCGACCTCGCGGCTCCAGTCGTAGCTGAAGCCGAACATCTTGAGCTGGCGGCGATACGTATCGATGTTGTGCTTCGTCGTCACCCGGGGATGGACGCCGTGCTCGATGGCGTACTGCTCCGCCGGCAGGCCGAAGGCATCGAAGCCCATCGGATGCAGCACGTTGTAGCCCCGCATCCGCTTGTAGCGGGCGATGATATCGGACGCACAGTAGCCCAAGGGGTGGCCCACGTGCAGGCCCGCTCCGCTGGGGTACGGGAACATGTCGAGGATGTAGAACTTCGGCCGCGACGGATCGGCGCCGCCGTCGCCCGGGTTCAGCGTCTTGAAGGTCTGGTGTTCCTCCCAGTACTGCTGCCAGCGGGCTTCGATGGCCGTGAAGTCGTACTTGCCGGAGCCTGGTTTGTTGTCGGTTGGGGGCATCAGCGTCGCGGCCTCATCCAAGACACTCCTGGCCGGTGCGGGCTCTGCCCGTACCGGTCGCCGGTCGGGGGGCCGCCTGCGAGTCGGGCCTGCCAACCCCGGTTGCGCCGTGTGGGTACGGGTGGATGCCCGCTGCCGGCGGACGCGCAGGGACGCCCCGCAGGTAGGGGGGGACGCCCCGGCCGTCTGTCACGTCCACCGCGAACGTGGCCGGCGCGAGGTGCGGGCAGTCTAGCCTCCCGCCTGGGCACTCGCAAACTGTGGTAACGGGTTGGCCGACCCGCCGCGGCGCGCTAAAATAGGCGTATGCCTCAGCCTGAGAGCCTGCCCCAGCAACACGACGCCACGTCCCCCGCGACGGACCCTCCGTCCGCTCCAGAGGAGATCCTGCCGCCCGGCGACCACCCGCTGGAGATCGCGGCCCGGAACGGATTTGGACCGTTGAGCTCTGCCGCGCGGCAGGTCTGGCACGGCGACGCGGTGCCCTGCGTGTCCTGCGGGCAGCTCGTTCACCGGGACGACACGACCTGCGAGTCCTGTGGCCAGGACCTCAGTGAGCAGATGCTCCAACGCATGCGAGCCCATGCGGGGCCGTGGTACGTCCTCGAGCACGTCCGGCCGTTTCCGGGGGTGGCGCTTGAGCGGATCGTGCGGCAGATTCGCCGCGGGGTGCTGACGGACACCTCAATCATCCGGGGGCCGGCCACCCATCATCAGTGGCGGTTCGCGGTGGAGACGCCGGGCATCTGCCGGTTTTTCGACCGTTGCTGGCACTGCCACGAGCCCATCACGGCCGAGCAGGAGTACTGCCCGGCCTGTCTGGTCACGCTGGATTTCGAGGAAGAGGCGTCCGGTGATGCCCCGGCCGCGCGGGCTTCCGAGCCCGCGCCGGTTCGCGGCGGGCATGCCCCGACCGGTGGGCGTAACGCATGGGTTGGTGCCGGACGGGTCTCTGCGGGCTTGCCAACGCCGCAGACGCCGGTCACGCCGCCTCCCGGACCGGGGGGGACCGCGAACGGCAGCGGGGCTGGGGCTGCGGGCGTGGGCGCGGTTGCCGTGGGCGGGGGCTCGCCGCCGCCGGTGGTGCCGACCGGGCCGGCTACCGGAACGACGGGGCCGACGCTGCCTCCGGAGTTGCAGCGACTCAGCGCTGTGCTGGAGCGGGCGCCCGTTCCGCGGCGTCACGAGACGGATGTGGCGCCCCGCGTCGGGTCAGTCCCGGCCACCTGGATCGCGGCCCTGCTCGTCGTGGTTGTGATCGTGGGCTTCCTCGCCATCGGCCAGTGCCGCAGCCGCTCCGTTCACCAGACGCGACCTGCGACAACTGCTTTGCTCACTGAGTTCGCCCCCTAGCGAGACCCTCAGGGGAAGATGGCGTGGCATGGCCAAGCGCAGCGCCGCTACGTCGGACCAGGGTGGCATGGCCAAACTCAGCGCCGCTACGTCGGACCAGGGTGGCATGGCCAAGCGCAGCGCCGCCATGCTTTCGCAGCATCCAGCAAGCGTCCTCCGCACGGCATGCCGGCGCCCACCCGCGGTTGACCTAGGGATCCCACCCGACGCCCGTCATGCGGACGGTTTGGCCGCGTGGTCAGTCTCCATCGGTCCCTTTCTCAAGAGCGCGCAGCTTCCGCTGCAACTCAGGTAAGGCCGGGTCGTCGGGTGGAACGGCGGGCAGCCCGCGCCGCAGGGCGGTCAGCGCCTCGTTGTGGCGACCGAGGGCCAGCAGCACCGACACGTACGTATCGATCACGTCGGCCTTGCCTGGGTCAAGCCGCATCGCCTCCCCGGCGTGCGGCAGAGCGGCCGCCGGGTCGTACACCTCGGGCGCGGGCGAAGTGAGCAGGTACCAGGCGAGGTTGTTATGAGCGGCCGCTGAGGTGGGGTGGCCGGCGAGGTGACGCTGCAACACCGCCACGGCCGTCGCCCAATCACCCTTGGCCTTGAGGGCGGCCGCGAAGGCAAGGGTCGTCGGCTCGTCGCCTTGCCCGCCGCTGTCGAAGTAGCGGGTCAGGCAAGCGACCGCGTTGTCGAAGCGTCCCAGTTGGGCGTGGGTTAGCCCCGCCAGTCGCCAGGCGGGAACGTACGCCGGCAGAATCCTGAGTGCCTGCTCCGCGGCTTCCACCGCGCGGGCCCAATCACCGGCATTGTAAGCGTCGGTCGCTACCGCTCCCCACAGGCGGGCCGAACGCGGGTTGGTCCGCAGATCAACGGAGTTGAGCGTGGGTTCGGAGTGGTAAACAAGATTGCGTCGCACCGTCAGGGCCGCCCCAGCCACCAGACCGGCGGCCAGGAGCAGCAGCAGAGCCACTGATCCCGCTCGCCACGCGACGTGTCCGGGCCGGGCCGCACGCCGGGCGGCAACCTCCGCGACCAGCCCGCATAACAGGCAGAAGCCGACGCTGGGGAAGTAGAGGAACCGCTCGGCGAAGATCGTGCCGATGACCAGATATGTATTCGAACAGATGCTGAATGTGAGGATGCTGAAGCCCACCGCCGCCAGCGCCAGCCGCTGCCGTCGCCATGATTTCACCATGGCTACGACCGTGACCAGCGCGACCCCCACACCCACGAGGAGCCGTGGGTCAGCGACGGTGCGGACGCTGTCGATGGCTGCGTAGGAGTAGTCCCAGCACAACGGGTGGGGTTTCACCAGCAGCAACGCCGCTTTGCCAAAGACTGCCAGCGGCGTGCCCCAGCGCGGCAGTATGGTGGTCCGGCCGGGTTCGAGGCCGTAGGCAGGGTGCGCGATGACATTGTCCACGACCGCAATGCTCTCCGCCGGTCGGACCGGGGCGTCCAGCACCGACGTGCGCACCGCGAGATAGGCAACTGTTACAATCGCCATGGGAACGTAGCAGCGGAGGACGCGGCGCCGAAATGGGGCTCCCCCAGCCAACGGCAATTCGCGGCGGGGCCGGCACAGGTCCAGCAGCACGACCACCGCCGGCACCATGATCGCGTTCTCCTTGCAAAGCAGTGCCGCCGCCAGGCTCAGAGCGCCCAGGGCGCTACGGTACCACCAATGTTGCGAGTCGGCCGCCTGATGGCCGGACGGCATGGCGGCGCTGCGCTTGGCCATGCCACCCGATGTTGGCGGTCTTGCTGTCCTGAATGGAAAGGCGTCAGAAGGCTTAAGAAGCGAGATGGCCGCCAAGCCGAAGAACGCGGCGCCGATCTCCGCGCGGTCCACGATACAGTTCAGGACGCCGGTGTGGATGGGATGCACCAGAAACAGCGCGGCCGCCACGCTTGCCACGAGCAACGAGCGGGTCAGGGATCGCGCCCACCCGAACAACAGTGAAGCTACGCCGACATGCAGCAGGAGATTCACCAGCCGGAACGCCCAGGGCTGCGGCAGCAGTCGCCAGTTCAACGCGAAGCTCAGCGAGACCAGGGGCCGATAGAGCAGGTTAGAGGTGGGTTCGGGCCAGTAGTGTCCGGTCAGCAAGGCCCCGTACTGTTGCTGCTGGACGCGCGCGTCGTGAAGAATGAGGATCTTGTCATCGAGCAGAAACGGGTTGGGCAGCGCGTTGCCATACACGAGCAGCCCGCCCGCGAGCAGAAAGACGGCCGCCAGCACGAACGCCAGGTGGGAACCCGAGTCGGAGCACGCCACCTTATCGGCGTGGGGGGGCGTGGCCGACAGTGTTGATCGGTTGCCCGGCATACGGCCTCGCTCGTTCATCCTTAAGAGCGCCTGACGGAACCCCTCTCCCCCTTGTACCTGTTTAGCGTGGCGGGTGCCATGCCCTCACCCGCCAGAGGCGGGGGTGGGCATGTGCTGCGGTATGCAGAGGCATGCTTACCCGCGACCGCGGTCGCGGGTAAGCATGGCACCCACAATGCGAAAGACGCTAAACACATACTCCCCCTTGGGGGAGAGGGTAAAGTAAGGGGCGAGTGCTGCTGAAACCCGACCCTTCCCCTTGCCCTCCCTGGAAGGGAGGGGTGTCGTGTCAGGGACTTCAAGAAGCCAGGGCCCCGTAGCGATGGCGAAGCGCCCGACGACCGCACCCAGAGCGCCTCAACCCGCATGCGAGGCCCGCGTCACTGGTGTTGGCGTCCGGCTGCCGCCGGTGGTTGTCCGGGCACGGCTGCTCTGAACCGCTCAGACCTCCACCCGGTTGAAGTGCCGAGCGCCGATGGCCAAGGCGGCCACGCCGGCCGCAACCGCACCCAGCACCGCCAGCACACAAGGGCCCAGTATATACAGGTCCGGCAGCGTCCGCTCGTCCAGATACCGCGCCCGCCACGTCGTGACGGCGACCCCGGTCAGCACCACCGTGACCAGCACGACCGACGCCAGCAGGTTCGTCGTGCCCCCGAACCCGTTGGCGATGCGGGCGACGTTGGTCTCCCGGAACATCGGCAGGCGTGCCCCCAGCCCCACCGCGAAGGCGCACAGGCCGAAGCAGACCACGGTGATTACCACCAGGTGGATTGCCGCCCACAACGGCGCCAGCTCCAACTTGACGATCGACAACAGCATGGCCCCCAGCGCCACCAGCAACGTTACGGTCATGGCGAAGGCGAACTTCGCCAGCAGAATCCGGCTGCGCCGGATGGGCAGCAGCCCGATCAGCCACAGCTTCTGACCCTCCAGCGACACCAGCGGGAAGACGAAGCGACACGTGAAGGTCGCCAGGATGAGGCTGATGGCCGAGAGGTTCAGAAAGGGAACCAGTAGCGCCCAGCCCGCACTGGCCGACCGGAAACGCAGGTGCGGAACGTTGGTCAGGTAAAGTACCAGCAAGCCGAAGAGAATCAGCAGTTGTCCCCATTGCAGCGGATCACGCACGAACGTACGCAGGTCCTTGGCCGCCACCAGACGCGGCTGCGGGGCCAGGTACGGGAAGAACCACACCGGCCAGCCTCCGCCGCTGCTGCCTCCCAGCCCCAGCCACCGACCCACGACGCTCCACCCCGACGCCACGCGCCGCGCCGGCGGTGAGGTGAGGGAGGCCGCGGTTGCCGCGGAGGGCAGGGCACGCCGCCCACGCCGGTAGTCACGCCCGCCGCCGCTTACCGCCCGATCGAACGCGACGGCGTAGCCGCGCGACACCACGAGCACGGCCACCCAGCTTGCGAAGAGCGCGTTGGCCACCGTGACGCCGAGGTAACAACCGGACAACGCCAGCCGCCCCGCCTGGGCGTGCTCGATTCCCAGCGCCACCCAGTTGTTGGGCAGCAACGCTGTCTGCACGAAGCTCATCTTGGCGAAGAACGTGCGCAGCCAGGTCTCCGCGGCGGCATCCGTCGGTTGGAGCATCCGCAACGCGGTCAACGTGCCCGCGATCAGCAGGACCGCCGCGACGCCCACCACCCAGCGCAATACGCGCCGGGGGAAGAAGCGCGCCGCCGCCCAGGCGGCCAGCATTCCCAGCGCCCCGGGAATCGGAATGAACGCCAGGAAGAACGCCACAAACAGCGGATAGAACGCCGGCTCGTCCGTCTGCCGCGCAATCGCCAGCATCAGCGGCAACCCCAGCACGAACAGCGACCAGCTCGACATCAGCAGGCTTTCCAGGTACTTCAGCCCGATTACGTCACGGGCCCGCACCGGCAGCGACAGCAGATACCCCGCCTCCGGGCTGCCGAACAGCATGCTGTACGAGATGAGCGCATTCGAGAACGTCAGCAGCACCAGCATCGCCACGAAGAAGAAGTTGAACACGAGCGGAATCGCGACCGTTGCCTCCAGCGGCGTACGCCGAAGCTGGTAGAACACCAGCTCGAACAGCACCCATAGCCCCAGCCAGATCAGGGCGATGAGCCCGGCCGTGGCCAACACACGCACCGGTGCTTCGCGCAACGCCTCCCGCAGCCGGTTCACCGTGCGTCGCCCGCGCACCCACAGCAACAGGTGCAGGTGGGAGTCCGCCGCGGCCAACCCGCCGGCGCCCGGGGACGCGGGTCGCGCTTCAGGTCCCGTCGCCGGCATGCTCTGCCTCCGTTACGCTCAGGAAAATGTCCTCCAGGGCGCTGCCTGCCCGTCGCGACTGCGCCCGCAGTTGTTCGAGCGTGCCCACGGCCAGCAGCTCGCCGCGATGGATGATCCCGATCCGATCGGCCATCGCCTCCGCCACCTCCAGAGTGTGCGTGCTCATGAAGATGGTCCCCCCCGCGCGCACGTGGGCGCGGAACATGTCCTTGACCGTGCGCACCGTGCGCGGGTCCAGCCCCACCATCGGCTCGTCGATTACCAGGACCAGCGGTTCATGCAGCAGGGCGGCCGCCAGGACCAGTCGCTGCTTCATGCCGTGGCTGAAGCCGTCGGTGAGACGGTCCACGAACTCCGCCAAACCCAGTTGCGGAATCAGCCGGGCCAACCCGGCGTCCCTCTGTGCCGGCGACAGGCCGTACATCTGGGCCACGAACTGCAGAAACTCCCGCCCGGTCAGCTTCTCATACAGAAACGGCTGATCGGGGACGTAGGCGAGTCGCGCCTTGGCGGCCAGCCCGTCCCCCTGCACCGGGTGTCCGCACACGTGCACCGTGCCGGCATCCGGCCGCAGCAACCCGGCGATCAGCTTGATGGTCGTCGTCTTGCCCGCTCCGTTGGGGCCGACGAAGGCAAATAACTCGCCGCGTGGGATGCTCAGCGACAGCTCCCGCACCGCCACCTGATGACCATACCGCTTCTGGACGCCGCTCAACACAATGGCCGGCTCCGCCGCGTCAGGCTCCGCGGCCTGCGACTTCAGCATGCTGGGGTCGGCCTCCTCGTGGTCTGCGGGCATCTTTGGGGATGGTTCCATGTCGTTCCTCGCGGCTGCGGCCCTGCTGCTCAACGGCCAGGCGCGGTTCTGTAACGCCGATCCGAACCGCGACCGTAAGGGAGCGGCGTTACGGAAGCGCGCGGTAATCCAGACTCCCTGACACAACTCCCTCCCTTTCGTATGTGTCTAGCGTCTTTGGCATTGTGGGTGCCATGCTTTCCCGCGACGCAAGTCGCTCGTAAGCATGCCTCTGCATGCCGCAGCACATGCCCACCCCCGCCGGCGGCGGGTGAGGGCATGGCACCCACGCTAAACAAGTTCTCCCTTTCAGGAAGGGGGGGCAGTCGAGTCACGGCGACATTCCCCCTCACCCTACCCTCTCCCCCAAGGGGAAAGGGGCTCTGGACGCTCTCAGTCTTCCGGTCTGGAACCCGAGCGCAAGTCCCGCCAGCGGACCTGCGCCGCCTCCTGGGTGCTCTCGTCGAACGGCTCCCGCACAATGCGAATCTTCCCCACCAGCGGCAACGCGACTTCCTGCACTTCCACGACGCCGCGCTCGCTCACCCACGCCTTGACGCCCGGTGCCTCCACCACCAGATACGAGCGCCGTTCGCCCGTGCTGGTCGTGATCGTCTCCCGCCCGACCACCTCGACCAGCATCGGCGTGAACCGCTCGCCCATGCCCAGCACCGCCGCTACCGGATTGAACACCTGCATCCGCCACCGCTGACCGACGCGCAGGTCGCACAACTGGGTAAACGGATTGAGCGCATCTGAGATCATGCCGGCCTCGGTCAGCGGCACCTTCGCGGTGGTAAACCACGCCCCGCTCTCGAAAGTGAACGAGAAGTCCGCGTGGAAGCGCTCCCCGTGCAAGTGGGCGGCGGTGGCCGGGCAACGCAGCCGCAGGTCGAACTCGTCGAGCAGACCGTCCGCGCGATACGTCGACGATACGCGTACCCCCAGCGGAGTGACGGCCGTGCCCGCGGGGCCCAGTGCCTTGCCCAGGCTCTCCACGAGCAGCAGGTCGTCACGACGGATCGGTGCCTCTTGCCGCCCACCGTCCGCGGCCTCGAACAGGAACACTGTCCAGAGCTTACCGATGCGCGTGCCGCCCGCGTCGTACAGACCGTATTGCCGCTGCTGCCCCTCCGTCCGCAGCCACTCGGTGACCTTCAGCGAGGGCGGGTCCTGGGCGGTCCAACTGGGCGCCACGTCGTGGGCGACCACCCAGATCATGGCCGTCAGCCAGAACGGAATGATGACCAGCCCGTCACCGCGGGTAAACATACGCAACTCTCCCGCCTCGGTGACCGGGCTCGCCGCCCAGTCACCGTGCGCCCTTCGGCGCCGGCGCTCCGAACCCTCCCGACGCGCGTCGGGTACCTGTCTGGCGTCTTCGGCGTTCCGGGTGCCATGCTCTCCCGCGACCGCCGTCGCGGGTAAGCATGCCTCTGCCGCCGAGGCCCCTGCCCACCCCCGCTTGCGGCCGGTGAGGGCATGACACCTGCGCTGAATACGCAATGCGTCGGGACCAGCGAGCGACCGCATCCCCACGCCGGCGGCGCGTGGTCGCGCACACGCATCGAGAAGCGGCGCTGGGGCCCTCACCGTGCCCCGGACCCTCGGCCCGTCGTCCTCGCGGCCTGTCCCGCTTTTCCGCAGCTTCGTTCCATTGTAGGTTGTAGGCGAAAGTGCAGTCAAACGGACGCCTGCTTGTCTGTGTGCCGCGAACACGTTTCGACAAGCACGCGAGAGGGTCCCTGCCGTGCACCCCAGGAGACGCCGACCTCAGTGGCCCAGGCTGAACCAGCGTGTCCGCCTGAGCGTCCTCGGGTTGGCGGCGGTGGCGCTGCTGGGAACCTACCTGGCGGCCGAGCACATCCCCGGCTGGTATCGCCCGCCGGCGCTTACCGACGGTGATCTGCGTCGCGTGCGGGCCGAGTTGACCGAGCTGTTCGACGGCATTGGCCTGCGTCTGGCCGGCCGTGAGCCGTTCACCGTTGTCATCGAGGAGCAGCAGGCCAACGCCTGGCTGGGCGCCTTGCCGGAACTGGGGCTCGATCTTGACTGGGGCCGAGATCTTCAGGACCTGCGTCTGCCCGCCGGCTTCAGTGCGCCGGCCGTCAGCTTTGCCCCGGACACGATCCGCTGCGGGGCCCATTTCATCCGCGGCGGCTGGCAGGCGATTCTCAACGCCGACGTCTCGGTTGACTGTCGCATCGACGCCGGGGACGTCGTCATCAGTCTACAGCGCGTCCGCAGCGGCTCGCTGCCCGTGCCCCTGGCCGTCGCGCGCCGCCTCGTGGCTCCACCGTCGTTGGTTGCGTCGTCGCTGCCTTCGCCATCGGCGGACGCTTGGCGTGACGACCTGACCTTCCGCAATCGCTTCCTCTGGCCCAACGGCAAGCTGCCCTTCCGCATCCGAGCGGTCCACGCCGAGCGTGGCCTCCTTACCGTGGAACTCGAGCCGCTCTGACCCCGGATTATTCACCAGCTTTGTGAGCGTTGACCCAAACCCGTTCCGTTTCACGGCGCAAAGCAAGCGTGCAGACACACGTAACCCACGGAACGGGAGCAGCACCTCATAGGTGAAGGCCGGGGACGGGCCGGTCAGGCCGGCGGATGGTTGTTTGAGCCCACGTTCAACCGCGCGATCAAGCTGCGGCAGGCCGATCCACGGATCACCTCCGACGCCGGCGCGCTCTTGCTGCGCGAGGCCGATCATCGCCTCGGCCTGACGGCCGATCTGGCCGCGCAGCTCACGGACCCTCGCCGACCGGACCGCATCCACTACCTCCAGGTTGAACTGCTCCGCCAGCACCTGTACGCGCTGGCGTTGGGCTACGCGCACCAGGACGATCAGGACGCCTTGGCGCACGACGTGGCTATGAAGCTGTCGGTATGGGACCGCCCGGGCCGGTCGCTCAAAGAGGGCGACGAGTTCGCGGTAGAACTGGGGTGGTATCAGGCCGCCGAATGGACGCGGCCGTACCGGGTGGTGCTGGTGGTGATCGACCTGCCGGATCCCCAGACGGGCCTGCGCGAACTGTTCCCGCACTACTTCGTCCTGGTGACCAACTGGCGCATCGAGCAGCGTAGCGGCTGGGAACTGGTGGAGCACTACCGCCGGCGCGGGACGTTCGAGGATCGGCTGGGCGAGTTCAACGGGGCGATCGGCAATGGCTTGTCCGCCGGATCGTTCGCCGCCAACGAGGCCAGTCTGTTGCTGAAACTGCTGGCGTTCAACCTGGCGGGGATGCTGCGCGGAGAGTTGGAAGATGCGTCCGGCTGCGGGTGGGACCTCAGGCGTGTGCAACAGACGGTGCTGAAAGCCGGAGCGCGGGTGGTGGAACACGGGCGGCGCGTGATCGTGGACGTGGCCCGCGCGGCGGGGGTGCTGTGGGACCGGCTGCTGGACCGTGTGCAGCGCTGGTGGTCTCCGCGGGACGCCCACGCGGAGCGGGTCTGGGGACGGGCGCCGCGCCCGCGGCACTGGGTGCCACCGCCACGGCATGCGCATTTGAGCCTTGTCCTGCGTGAGTGATTCCCCTGACAACCCGGCCCCCGGCACTCTCCCCGACCCCGTGTGGGCCGTGGGGGTAGGGGGCGGTCTCGCCGCACCG
>Ga0116142_10000147_pt1 | contig 90263 bp, 81 predicted proteins | sample AD_UKC033_MetaG_FD_89785 | JGI IMG/M metagenome (GOLD analysis project Ga0116142, IMG submission 89785) | Active sludge microbial communities of municipal wastewater-treating anaerobic digesters from USA - AD_UKC033_MetaG | ecosystem: Engineered > Bioreactor > Anaerobic > Digestate | place: USA... | reverse complement strand
GGGTCTTCAGGAAATCGTGTGGGTACAAATGTCATAAATCAGAGGGGTGGCAGCATGCAAGTGAGGATTTTCAGGCGCAGGTATTCCTCGTCGCGCAAGCCGTATGCCCGTCGCTGGATGACACGAATCTTGTTGTTGAGCCCTTCCACGAAGCCGAGCGAGACCTTGTTCTCGGGCTTGCAGTAGGCGGCGATCCCATCCCAATGGCGATCGATCATTTCGGCGAACTTCTCGTAAGGTCCAAGGCGCTGCCATTTCAGGCTTGCCCGCCAGTTCTCGAAGAAGCGCCGCGCCCAGCCTTCCCGCTCGTAGCTCCAGAGCTGGCCGAAGGATTCCTTGAGCAGGTAGGCAGTATTGAGCCGCTTGTTGGCCGCCAGCAACTGCTTGAGCGCGCGCCGGCCGTCCAGGGAGAGGTTCTCCCGGTTGGAGAGCAGCGTGTACTTCTGGCCCTTGATGTAGCGGCGGTCGGCGCCGCTGAGCCGCGCATATTCGCTCTTGCGAACCTTGTCCAGCGCCTCGTTCAGATGGCGCATCACATGGAACTTGTCGAACAGGATCGCCGCCTGTGGAGCCTGTTCGTTCGTCGCATTGCGAAACGGCTTCCACATGTCCATCACTGCCAGGCGGATGCGCCGGGTCTGCTTCTCACCCAGCCAGGCGTAGAACTGGCCCATGCTGACCTGCGAGCGATCCTCGCCGCCGAACCAGATTGCCCGGCCGCGGACGAGGTCGCTGACCACGATGCGATAGGTGTGGCCCTTGCGGATCGAGATCTCGTCGATGCCGATGGCCTTGGGCCCGGGGCGGCCCGCCCGGGCGAGTTGGGCGCGCATGTACTGCATGTCCAACGCCTTGACGCTGTCCCAGTCAAGATGCAGCTCCTTGGCCACGTCCCTGACGGTCTCCTTCGCGCAGCGCCGGCCCACGTAGTAGGCAAAGCGCTTCGTGTAGAAGGGGCTGTCGGCCAGAAAGTCCAGCCGTTCGCTCCTCACCGCCTGGCAGCGCCGGCAATACACGCGCCGAAACTCGAATTCGAGATAGACGCGGTATTGCCCGCAGGCCAGGTCGCGCACCCGCCGCGTCCGGCTGTCGTACCTGCTCGCGTGCGCTCTTCCGCATTCCTTGCAGACCGTTTTTTTGAGCGGCGCACGAGCCGAACGACGCGTGCGAACGGATCGCCGAACACGCCGCACACTTCTTCCCGCGGGCGGAAACCGGCAAACCGGTATGCGTCCAGAAGACGCTTTCTCTTCGTCGAATTAGCCATCGGAAAATCATGCCAGATTCGGAGACCCTATAAAATGGCCAAAACCCAGTATCCACGCGGCTTCCAGACCGATCAGGTGGCCGTTTTTACCCACACGATTTCCTGAAGACCCAGAAAACCTTTCGTCGCAAAAGCACGGAAAAAAGCATACTCGCCGTCTTGCCGGCGCTGACTTTATGGCCTCCGCGCTCCAAGGTCGCTGGCGATGCAGCGCCGTTCGCGGCAAGCAACAGGTCAAAAGGCCGCCCCGCCCGCCGACCATCGCCCGCAAAGCCGCATGAATCCTTGCGTTTGTCAGCCAATAGTACAACTGGCGCGATGCTGCGCTTTGTGAAGGATTGTAGCCTTCCGGGGTGAGAGAGGGAGCTACAACGCCCGGGCAGACGGCCCTTCCGGCCGTCTGCCCGGGCGTGTCGCTGCCGCGACGTCAGCAATGCGAATACTATCGCCGTCCTGTAGCGACTGACTTTTCTCCGAGCCGACCGTTGCACACTATACGTTCTGTACATATAATGCGATGTACTGTACGTATGGAGTCCGTCATGCACAAGCTTTCGATTACCGCCCTGCGCCAGAAGCTGTTCCAGGTGGCCGACGAGGTGCTGGAGAGCGGCGTGCCCGTGGCCATCGAGCGACGCGGCAGAACGCTGCTGCTGGTGGCCGAAAAGGCCGGCAAGCCTCGCCTCGCCGCGCTCAAGCGCCGCAAGCTGGTCAAGGGCGATGCCGCCGATCTGGCCAAAATGAAGGTGGGCGAATGGCGCGAACCGAAAAACCTGGGCTGATCCACCTCGACACGCACATCGTCTGCTGGCTGTACGAGGCCAGGGTCGATCTGCTCTCCGAGCCCGCCCGCGCCGCCATCGAGCGTGGTCGTCTGTTCGTCTCGCCCATCATCGATCTCGAACTGCAATACCTGCATGAGATCGGTCGCATCAACAAGGGACCGTCTGCGGTGCTATCGGCCCTCTCCGCCGAGATCGGCCTCGCACTCGACCCGCAGCCTCTCGAAAAGATCGTTAGCCGCGCCCGCGACCTTCACTGGACGCGCGATCCCTTCGACCGTCTCATCGTCGCTTCCGCCCTGCTGGCCGGCGGCCGGCTGGTCACCAAGGACACGCTCATTCGCAAGCACTGCAAGGCGGCGCTTTGGTAACCGCTTGCGCCGTATCCAGGCGACCGACTTTCAGCTGATCCGCCCGATGAACCCCGCCATCGCCTCGAGCGCGGCCTGAGGCTGTTCTTGCGAGGCAGCGCCGGGTTGCGTTAATCCCGAATGGCCACTATTATCTTCCCAATTGGACGCAAATAATTTCCCATTCGGAAGCATCAGACAAACCATGCCAGAGCCCTCTGCAAGCGCCCCGCTGTATCCCCGCTTTCTTGTCCCGCGCGTCGAGGAAGCGCTGGCCGACACGCCGGTTGTGCTGATCGGCGGCCCGCGCCAGTCCGGCAAGACGACGCTGGCGCGGCAACTCGCCGCCGGGCGCGCTTTCCTGACCCTCGACAACGAGCCGACCCTGCTGGCGGCGCAGGCCGATCCGGTCGGGCTGGTACGCAGCCACGACGCCATGGTCATCGACGAAATTCAGCGGGCGCCCGGATTGCTGCTGGCGATCAAGGAGTCGGTAGACGTTGACCGGCGGCCAGGTCGCTTTCTTTTGACAGGCTCGGCCAACCTGATGACGCTGCCGCTGGTTGCGGACTCCCTCGCCGGGCGCATCGAAAACCAGGTGCTGCTGCCCTTGTCCCAAAGCGAGATGGTGGGTGTGGAGGGCTGCCGCGACTGGATCGACCAGGTGTTCGCCGGCAGGGTGCCGCATCCCGCCTCGGGCCGGGAGGTCATCGCCGAGCGCGTCCTGCGCGGCGGCTATCCGGATGCGCTGACAAGAGCGACGCCGCGCCGTCGTCAGGCTTGGGCGCGGCAGTACATCGACATGCTGCTCCGTCGCGACATCCGCGATCTCGCCCGCCTCGACAAGGTCGAGCATTTGCCGCGCCTGCTGGCAATGCTGGCTCAGGTGTCGGGCCAGCTGTGCAACTTCACGCAACTGGGCGGCCATATCGGCCTCGATCACAAGACGGTCGGCAAATACCTGGCCGTGTTCGAACAGTTGTTTTTGATGCAGCGTGTCCCCGCCTGGTCGGGCAATCGACTCAGTCGGCTGGTCAAGACGCCCAAGCTCCAGTTCATCGATTCAGGGTTGCTGGCTGCATTGCTGGAGGTTTCGGAGATTTCACCGATCCACCACCGCGCCCGGTACGGCCAGTTGCTGGAAAGCTTCGTGTTTGGGGAACTGCTCAAGCATTGCACCTGGTCGGACCGCCGCTACGTGATGTGCTTCTATCGTGACAAGAGCCAGCGCGAGGTGGATTTCGTTCTGGAGGATGCCATGGGCAAGCTCATCGGCATCGAAGTCAAGGCGGCGGCCAGCATCGGCAATGCGGACTTCGCCGGCTTGCGCCAGTTGGCCGCCATGACCGCAGATCGATTTGCCGCCGGCATCGTGCTCTACGACGGCGACGCCACCCTGCCCTTTGGCCCGCAACTCTGGGCCGTGCCCATCGGCACCCTGTGGCGGGCGCGCTTCAGATAAGCCGCCTTTTCGCCGTCCTGTACGGACTGACTTTCCCTAACCGATCCGCTCGATGAACCCCGCCATCGCCTCGAGCGTGGCCTGGGGCTGGTCCTTGTGCGGGGAGTGGCGGCAGTCGGCGAGCATGAGGATTTCGACTTCGCCTTTCGCCTGCCTGCGGATGGCCTCGACCTGTGCCGGGGTGCCGTACTCGTCGTCGGCGCCCTGGAGGGCGAGCACCGGGCAGGTCACCCGCGGCAGGTATTCCTCGATATTCCAGGCGCGGAAATCCGGGTGCAGCCAGATGTCGTTCCAGCCCCGGAACGTCTTCGCCGGATCGCGGTGGTACTTGCCAAGCTTCTGTCCGAGGTCGGTGGTCTCGAAGCTCCCCTTGGCCTGGGCGATGCTGGCGATGGAGATATCCTCGACGAAGACGTGCGGCGCCATGAGGATGAGGCCGGCGACTTCGCGCCCCGCCCCGCCGGCGTGGATCAGCGCGATCGAGCCGCCGTCGGAATGGCCGACCAGCACCGGCTTGTCGATGCCGAGCTTGTCGAGCAGATCGGGCAGCGCGACCAGCGCCTCGTCGTGCATGTAGCGCACGCCGAAGGGTTCGGCGAGGAGATCGGATTCGCCGTAGCCGTAGCGCGAGTACACCAGCGTGCGGCAGCCGGTGGCGGCGGCGACCTTGGCCGGGAAGTCGCGCCACATCGCCACCGAGCCGAGGCCCTCGTGCAGGAAGACCAGCGTCGGGCGGTTCAGCTGGTGGGCGGGAATGAGCCGGTATTCGAGGTGGTGGCCGGCGGCCTGGATGAAACCGGATTGCATGCCTTGATAAAACCCTTAACCACAGAGACACAGAGGCACGGAGGAAACCCTCCCAACGGAATTTCTCTGCGTCTCTGTGCCTCTGTGGTTCATGGTTTGGACTTTAAACGCCGAGGAAGCGGTGCATCAGCTCTTCGTTGTCCGTCAGCTCGCTCGGCGTGCCGGCGAAGACGACGCGGCCCTTGACGATCACCACGCTGCGGTCGGCCAGGTTCATCACGGCGCCGTAGTTCTTGTCGACGATCACCGTGGCGATGCCGCTGGCGCGGATGGTGCGGATGATGTTCCAGATTTCCTTGGCGATCAGCGGCGCGAGGCCTTCGGTGGCTTCGTCGAGGATGAGGAGGTCGGGGTTGGTCATCAGGGCGCGGCCGATGGTGAGCATCTGCTGCTCGCCGCCGGAGAGCTGGGCGCCGCCGTTGTCGATGCGCTCGCCGAGGCGCGGGAAGGTGGCCATGACGCGCTCGAAGTCCCATTCCTTGCGGCCGTCGACGCCGGCACGGGCGGCCATGACGAGGTTCTCGCGCACCGTCAAATTCGGGAAGATGCCGCGCCCTTCCGGCACGTAGGCGATGCCGGCGCGGGCGATGGCGTGCGGGGCGGCCTGGGTCATGTCGCGGCCGCGCACTCTTACGCTGCCCTGCTTCGGCCGCACCAGGCCGAGCATGGATTTCAGCAGCGTGGTCTTGCCCATGCCGTTGCGGCCCATCAGGCCGATGCACTCGCCGCGCTCAACGGAAAAATCCACGCCATGCAGGATGTGGCTGACGCCGTAGTAGCTGTGCAGGCCGGTCGCTTCGAGCAACAGCTCTGCCGACGGGCCGCCCCGAGGCTGAGCAGCGTTTGACTGCGAGCGCAGCGAGCCGGCATCACCCCCTTCCGCGGGAAGGGGGCCGGGGGGAAGGCCCACGTTGTTAGCCATGGAGGTTGTCCTCCCCGCCCAGATAGGCGAGCTGCACGGCCGGGCTGCTGCGCACCTCGGCCGGCGTGCCGGATTCGATGACTTCGCCGTTCACCATCACGGTGAGCCGGTGCGCCACGGCGAAGACGGCGTCCATGTCGTGCTCGATGAGCATGATAGCGTGGCCTTCGCTGAGCTGCTTGATGAGCTCCACCATGCGCTGCGATTCGTGCGGGCCCATGCCGGCGAGCGGCTCGTCGAGCAGCAGCACGCGCGGGCTGGTCGCCAGGCACATGGCGATCTCGAGCTGGCGCTGCTCGCCGTGCGAGAGCGTGGCGGCGACGCGGTCGCGGCGGCGGGCGAGGCCGGCCGCCTCCATGGCCGCCTCGGCCTGGCGGTTGATGTCCTGAAAGCCGAGTGCGCGGCTGAAGGTGCGCCAGGCGTGCGGCGTGCGCGACTGCGCGGCGAGACGGCAATTCTCGAATACCGAGAAGGGCAGGAAGATGTTGGTCTTCTGGTAGCTGCGGCCGAGGCCGAGGCGCGAGATGCGGTGCGAGGGCAGCCCGGCGAGGTCGGCGCCGGCATAGCGGATCTCGCCCGAAGTCGGCGCCAGGTCGCCGGAGAGCAGGTTGGTCAGGGTGGTCTTGCCGGCGCCGTTGGGGCCGATGACGGCGTGCACCTCGCCGATGCGAAGATCCACCGAGACCTTGCTCACGGCGACGAGGCCGCCGAAGCGCCGCGTCAGGTCGACGGTGCTGAGGATCGCCTCAGTCATGCTCGGCCTCCGCGGCTTCCTTCCTTCGTCCGAACTTCTGCAGCAGGCCGGAGAGGCCCTGCGGCAGGTAGAGGGCGACGAGGATGATCGTCACGCCCATCGCCAGCTGCCAGTGCTTGGCATAGGCGCCGAACCAGGCCTGGTTGGAGAACAACTCCTGCATCATGACGAAGGCGAAGGCGCCGATGGCCGGGCCATAGAGCGTGCCCATGCCGCCGAGGATGACCATCATCAGCACGGCGCCGGACTGGTGCCAGGAAATGATCTCCGGGTTCACGAAACCGAACTGCACGGCGGCCAGGTAGCCCGACATCCCGGCCAACGCGCCGGAGATGACATAAGCCGCCAGCTTGTACCGGAAGGCCGGGAAGCCGAGCGCGCGCATGCGGTGCTCGTTGACCCTGATGCCGACCAGGGCATGGCCGAAGGTCGAGCCGAGAATGCGCCGCAGCACGAGATAGACGGCGACCAGCAGCACCAGCACCAGATAGTAGAAGTGATCGAGCTTCTCCAGGTCGAGCAGCGCCGTCTCACCCAGTTTCAGGTGCGGCTTGTTGTAGATGTAGATGCCGTCCGAGCCGCCGCCGAACTTCGTGTCGTGGAAGACGAAGAACAGCATCTGGGCGAAGGCCAGCGTCACCATGATGAAGAAGATGCCCCGGGTGCGCAGTACCAGCGCGCCGGTGACGAGGGCGAAGGCGGCACAGGCCGCCATCGCCGCCGGCAGCGTCCACCACAGCGAGGCGGCCTCGTACTTCGGCACCATCAGCGCCAGCGCGTAGCCGGCGAGGCCGAAGAAGGCGGCATGGCCGAAGCTCACCAGGCCGGTGTAGCCAACCAGGAGATCGAGGCTCATGGCGAAGATGGCCATGATCATGATCTTGGTGATGAGCTGAGTGTAGAAGGTCGAGCCGGCCAGCGGAAAAGCCGCCAGTGCCACGACGGCGGCGATCAGGATGGCGTTGAGCATGCGGCCGTGGGCGTGCATCACAGCTTCCTGAACAGGCCCTCGGGCCGCCACACCAGCACGGCGGCCATGAGGAGGTAGACGATCATGCCCGCGACTTCCGGCACCAGCACCTGACCGAAGGTTTCCGCCAGCCCGATCAGCAACGAGGCGACCAGGGCACCTTTCACCGAGCCGATGCCGCCGATGACGACCACAACGAAGCAGATGATCAAAACGCCGCCGCCCATGTTCGGAAACACCGAGGAGAGCGGCGCGTTGATCATGCCGGCAAAGGCCGCCAGCGCCACGCCGAGGGCGAAGATCAGCGTGTAGATGAGCCGGATGTTGATGCCAAGCGACTGGACCATGTCGCGGTTCGAGCTGCCGGCGCGGATCATCATGCCGAGCCGGGTGCGCGCAATGAGCAGGTACATGCCCAGCGCCAGCAGCAGGCAGACGGCGGAAATGACGAGGCGATACACGGGATAGGACAGGTTCTCGGTGAGCGGGATCGAGTGCTCCAGCAGCGCCGGCACCGGCACGCCGTGCACGTCGTCGCCCCAGACGATGCTGCGCATCTCCTCGAAGACGAGGATCAGGCCGTAGGTGAGCAGCACCTGGTAGAGGTGGTCGCGCTCGTAGAGGCGGCGGATCAGCAGCCACTCCAGCGCCACGCCGAGCAGCACCGTCAGCACCACGCCGAGCAGGATGGCGGCCGACAGGCTGCCGGTCATGCTCGCCAGCGACCAGGCAAGATAGGCGCCGACCATGTAGAAGCTGCCATGGGCGAGGTTGATGATGCCCATGATGCCGAAGATCAGGGTCAACCCGGAAGCGACGAGAAACAGCAGCAGGCCGTATTGCAGGCCGTTCAGCAGCTGGATGAGGAAGAAGGCGAAATCCATTGGGCGGGGAAGCGGTGAGCGGCGAGCTGAAAAAGCCCTCGGCGGTACAACCGCCGAGGACCATGCAGGACAGACGGTTGGCTTTACCGCTTACTGCTCACCGCTTACTGCTTCCGATTTTCAAGCCTTGCAGCCGCGCGCCGGATCGGCCAGCGCCTTGAAGGCCACACCCTGCACCAGGTTCTGCTTGCCGACCACCTTGCGCAGATACATGTCCTGCACCGGGTTGTGCGCCTTCGACAGCGTCCAGGTGCCGCGCGGGCTGTCGATCTTGGCGGCTTCCATGGCCTTGATCATCGCCGCCTTGCTGGAAATGTCGCCTTTGACCGCATCGAGACCGGCGGCCAGCAACTGGCCGGCATCGTAGCCCTGCACGGCATAGACGTCCGGTTGCAGCTTGTAGGTCTTGGCGTAGGCCAGGCGGAAGGCATTGTCCTTCTTGGTGTTCAGGCTGTCGGCGTAGTGCAGCGTGGTCTCGACGCCCTCGGCGGCGTCGCCCACCGCCTCCAGCACGCCGTCGGTGAGGAAGCCCGAGCCGTAAAGCGGGATCTTGCCCTTGAGGCCGGCCGCGGCATAATCCTTGAGGAATTTCGCCGCGCCGCCGCCGGCGAAGAAGGCCACCACGGCGTCCGGCTTGATGCTGGCGATCTCGGTGAGCAGCGCCTGGAACTCGACCTGCGGAAAGGGCGTATACAGCTCCTTCACCAGCTTGCCGCCCTCCTTCTCGAAGCCCTCCTTGAAGCCGGCCATCATCTGCTCGCCGGCGGCGTACTTCCAGGTGATGAAGACGGCGGTCTTGCGGCCTTCCGCCTTCAGCACCTTGCCCAGCGCGTAGGTCGACTGCCAGTTGGAGAAGGAGGTGCGGAAGATGTTCGGCGCGCACAGGGGGCCGGTGACCTCGTCGGCGCCGGCGTTGGGGTTGATCCACAGCGTGCCGGTCTCGCGGATCACCTTGGCCATGCCCAGGGCGACACCGGAATGCACGGTGCCGATGACGACATCGACCTTGTCGCGCTGGATCAGCTTGTTGGCGTTCTCGGGCGCCTTCGCCGGGTTGGACTCGTCGTCGACGACGATGTACTCGATCTCGCGCCCGCCCAGCTTGCCGCCGCGCTCTTCCACGGCCAGCTTGAAGCCGTTGGTGATGGCCACGCCGAGCGCGGCGAAAGTGCCGGTGTAGGGCAGCATCAGCCCGACCTTGATTTTTCCGGACTGTGCCTGCGCCAGGCCGAAGGGGGCCAGCGTGCCGACGGCGGTCGCACCGGCCACGGCGGCCGTGCCCTTGAGAAACTCGCGGCGATCGAATCCTTTTTCGTTGCTGCTCATGTTTGTCTCCTCCAGGTTAATTATTGGACGACATGACCTTGTTGCGATCATGGTTCAGCGGCGAAAGTCTAGCCCGGTGGGGTCAAATCCGTGTCATGGCTTCGTCAAATCCTCGTCAAATCAGCGCCAGCAGCACGCGCGTGCCGCCCCCGGGACGCAGCTCGATGCTGATGCGCCAGCCGGCCTGCTCGCAGATGCGCTTGACGATGGCCAGGCCCAGGCCGAAGCCCTCCCCGGCCCCGCGCACGTCGCCGCGGCGAAAGCGGCGGAACAGCTCGGGGAGTTGCTCCGGCGCCATGCCGCGGCCGGTGTCGGTGATTTCGACCGTGCCGCCACTCGTGCGCAGCGCAATCGAACCGCGCTCGGTGTAACTCACCGCATTCGCCAGAAGGTTCGACAGCACCACATGGAGCGCCCGGCGCGGCACGCGCAGGGGCATGCTTTCGGGGGCGTCGACCACGAAAGTCAGTCCCTTCGCCACGGCGCGCTCGCGTATGCCCTCCGCCACTTCCTCGACGCATTCGCGCAGATCGACCTCGCCGCGGATGCCGTCGGCCTCCTCGCGCGCCATGAGCAGAAATGCGTTGACCAGTTCGGCCAGGCGCGCCGCCGCCGCATCGATCTTCTCGAGCCGCTCGCGCGCCTTGGGCGCGAGGCCGGCGTCCTCCAGCATCAGCTCGCAGCTGGTCTGGATGGAGGTCAGCGGCGTGCGCAGCTCGTGGCTGACGTCGGCGGTGAAGGCGCGCTCGCGCTCCAGCAGCCGCGCCATGCGCGCGTGATAGGCATCGAAGGCGGCGGCCAGTTCGGCCACCTCGCGCTCGGGATAGAAACGCTCGAGGCGGCTCTCGCCGGTGCGGCTGTCCAGCTCGCGCACCCGCCGCGCGAGATCGACGACGTGGCGCGTCAGCCAGCCGGAGGCCCACAGGCCGATCAGCGCCGTCACCAGGGCCGTGAAGGCGGCGCCCAGCACCAGCGCCACCGTGAAGGCGCGCGCCCGTTCCTCGTGCAGCGACACCGAATAGGCAAGGTAAAAGCGCATGCTGCCGATCTCGCGCACCTCGACGCGATAGCGGTCGGCGCCGCTCGTGACGTCATGGAAGCCGGGTTCGAGATCGCGCAGTTCTTCCGGCAGCTGTCGCTGCTCGTCGGGACCGCGGGTGGCGTAGCCATGCACCAGCCAGCTGGCGCGAAACCACTTGCGCAGCGACAGCGCCTGGGTGTCGGCGCGTACGTCGAAGCGCTGCAGCTTGCGATAGGGCGGGCCGTCGATCGACCCGATGCGCTCGTATTGCTGCAGCAGGCTTTCCATCTCGTCGGAGACGATCTGGTCGATCAGTTGCGCTTCCTGGTGGCGGTTAAGCTGCAGGATGGCCACGGCATGGATCAGCACCAATATCGCGCCGACCAGGGCGAAGGTCAGCGCGAAGCGAAGGCGAAGGCTATGCCTGACCGACATCGATCGAGGCGAAGCGGTAGCCGACGCCATGCACCGTCTCGATCGGCGAATGGCCGTGCGCATCCGTGAGCGCGCGGCGCAACAGGTGCATGTGGCTGCGCAGGGAGTCGCTCTGCGGCTGCTCGTCGCCCCACAGCGCCTGCTCGAGCTCGGCCCGCGAATACACCCGGTTCGGCGCCGACATCAGCATCTCCAGCAGGCGCAGGCACTTGCGCGAGAGGTGAACCGGGCGGCCATCGACGGCGACGGCCAGGCTGGACATGTCGAACTCGATGGCGCCGAACACCAGCCTGCGGTCGATCACGCGGCCACGGCGGCGCGACACCAGGGCCTTCAGGCGCGCCTCGACCTCGCGCAGGGCGAAGGGCTTGACGAGATAGTCGTCGGCGCCGCAATCGAAGGCGGCCAGCTTGTCGTCGAGCACGTCGCGCGCGGTGAGGATCAGCACCGGGACGTCCTGGCGCGCATCGCGGCGCAGCTTGTTGCACAGGCGCAGGCCGTCCATGCCCGGCAGGCCGAGATCGAGCACGATGGCGTCGAAATCGCATGACGTCGCCAGGTGCATGCCGCTGACGCCATCGCGCGCGATGTCCACGGCGTTGCCGCGGCTCTCGAGGAACTCGCAGAGGTTGGTGGCGATATCGAGGTCGTCCTCGATGATCAGCACGCGCATGGCAGGCCCACTACATGGAAGCCGCGCAGAGGCTGAACCGTCGCCACCCCTTTCCTTGGTGAAGGGGCTGGGGGAAGGGCTCTCATTCGCGCAGCTTGAAGCGCTGGATCTTGCCGGTAGCGGTCTTCGGCAGCTCGGCGACGAAGTCCAGCCAGCGCGGGTACTTGTAGGGCGCCAGCTTGTCCTTGACGTGCTGCTTGAGCTGCTCGGCGAGCGCCTCGGAAGCCTCGATGCCGGGCTTGAGCACGACGAAGGCCTTCGGCTTGACCAGCTGGTCGGTGTCGGCGTGGGCCACGACGGCGGCCTCCAGCACCGCTTCGTGCGTCATCAGCGCCGCCTCGACCTCGAAGGGCGAGACGTAGATGCCGGAGACTTTCAGCATGTCGTCGGTGCGGCCGCAGTACTGGTAGTAGCCGTCGGCATCGCGCGTGTACTTGTCGCCGCTGCGCGTCCATTCGCCCATGAAGGTGTGTCGCGACTTCTCGCGCTGGTTCCAGTACATGACGGCCGCCGACGGGCCGTTGATCTGCAACTCGCCGATCTCGCCGTCCGCCACCGGCTGGCCGTCCTCGCCGATGAGGCGGATGTCGTAGCCGGGCACCGCCTTGCCGGTGGTGCCGTAGCGCACCTCGCCGGGCCGATTGGAGAGGAAGATGTGCAGCATCTCGGTGGAGCCGATGCCGTCGAGGATCTCGACGCCGAAATGCTCGGTCCAGCGCTTGCCGATGTCCGCCGGCAGCGCTTCGCCGGCCGAAGTGCACATGCGCAGACGCAGTTCCTCCTTCTTCGGCAGCTCCGGGCTGACCAGCAGCGCGGCGTAGAGCGTCGGCACGCCGTAGAAGATCGAAGGCTTGTGCTCGCGCAGGCGCCTGAACACCGCCTGCGGCGTCGGCCGCTCGGCCATCAGCACGGCGGTGGCGCCGACCGACATCGGGAAGGTCAGGCCATTGCCGAGGCCATAGGCGAAGAACAGCTTGGCGGCGGAATAGACCAGGTCGTCCTCGCGGATGCCGAGGATCGGCCGCGCATACAGCTCGGCGGTCTGGATCAGGTGCGAGTGCAGGTGCACCGTGCCCTTCGGCGAGCCGGTCGAGCCGGAGGAATACAGCCAGAAGCACATGTCGTCGCAGGTGGTCGCCGCCGGCTCGAAATTGGCCGAGGCCTTGGCCATCAGGTCGGAAAGCTGCAGACGCCCCTTGCCATCCTGGCCCGAGACAATGACGTGCTGCAGGTGCTTGTGCTTGCCGACGATGGCCTCGAACTGCGGCCACAGCGCCTCCGAGACGACCAGCGCCCGGGCGCGCGAGTCGCCCAGCATGAAGTCGTAGTCGGCGGACGTCAGCAGGGTATTGGCGGCGATCGGCACGACGCCGGCCTGGATGGCGCCAAGGAAGGCGGTCGGAAAGTCGATGGTGTCGAGCAGGCACAGCATGACGCGCGATTCCTGCTCCAGCCCGAGACCGGCCAGCACGTTGCCGAAGCGGTTCACCCGCTCGGCCAGGTCGCCGTAGGTATAGCTGCCGGCGTCGTCGATGAAGGCGGTCTTGGCGCCGCGCCCGGCCTGCAGGTTGCGCTGGATCAGGTCCCAGGCGGCGTTGTAGTCGCGCGGCACCGTGACGCGCGGCGGTGAAAAACGGTGGTCGGCCGTGGAAAGCTGCGGCATGTCCTGCTCCTCCTTTTTGTGGGCCGGCCCGCGGGCCGACCGCCGTCACCGGGCCGAAGCCCGGCCTACTTGGTGAATTCGATCGCTCCGCCCGGCAGCAGGTAGAGCACGATGGCCTTGCCGCCGGTCACGGTCGGATGGTGGGCATGCCCGGCCGGATAGACCAGCCAGCCGCGGCCGACGCCGTCGAACTTGGCGCCGTCGTCGAGCGGCATGATCATGTCGATCTCGCCGTTGGGGTGGCGATGGTGCGGGCCCCGGATGTCGTCCATCTCGACGACATCGACACTGAAGCCGTGGATGGCCTCGCAGGGCTTGATGACGCGCCCGAACTTGATGCCGCCCGCCTCGCGATTGCACATCCAGCCGGCGGCGATGGCCGCCTTGCAGGCTTCGAAGATGCGTTGAAACGCTGCGCCATCGGCCGGAAACTCGGCATTCAGGCGGGCCCCGAGCTGACCATCGAGGGGCTGACCGGCGATGCGCCCGGTGATCCCGGCGATGAGGGCCGTGAAGTCTTCGACAGAGATATTCCCCATTTCAGATGAACTCCCGACAATGGTTTGCAGTATAGTGCCACCATCCCGGTTGCAAAACTGTAAACCGGCATTTCACGCAGACCCGAGAAATACTTGGCACTCTGTCATCGTGGCGACGATTGGACAGTATATTGCATATCAGTAACAGATCAAGTGCTATATTTCATTTTCATATGCTAGTATGCGATCCAATACCAAGCCCCTGATGGCAAGGGAGAAAACTCAATGACGGCCGAATCCGCCCAGACCCCTGCCCAGTTGCCACAGGACGACCAGGCCTATCTGCAGCAACTCGGCGCACGGGTGCGGGATGCCCGCACGCGTCACGGCCTGTCGCGCAAGGCGCTGGCCGCCAAGTCGGGCGTATCGGAGCGCTATCTGGCCCAGCTGGAAAGCGGCCAGGGCAACATTTCCATCCTGCTGTTGCGCCAGGTCGCCGCCGCCCTCGACACGCCGCTCACCGAACTGCTCGGCGAACGCGATGGCCACCCCATCGAACTGACCCTGCTGGTTCAGTATCTCGAGAAGCTCTCGCCCAAAAAACTGATCCAGGCCAAGGCCATCCTGTCGAGCGCCTTCGGCGAACAGGACCCCCTCGAGCGGCGCCACCGCATCGCCCTCATCGGCCTGCGCGGCGCCGGCAAGTCCACCCTCGGCAAGGGCCTCGCCGAGCACCTCGGGGTCTCTTTCATCGAACTCGACGACGAGATCGAGCGCGAGGCCGGAGTGCCGTCGTCGGAAATTTTTTCGCTCTACGGCCAGAATGCCTATCGCCGCCACGAGAAGCGCTGCCTGGAGCGCATCATCGAGCACCACGAGCATGTCGTCATCGCCGCCGGCGGCGGCCTCGTTTCCGAGGCGCCCACCTACGAACTGCTGCGCAACGCCTGTTTCACCGTATGGATCAAGGCCAGCCCCGAGGAACACATGCAGCGGGTGATCGCCCAGGGCGACTTGCGGCCGATGACGGGACGCGAGGAGGCCATGGCCGACCTGCGCCGCATCCTCGCGGAAAGAAACGAACTGTACGGCCTGGCCGACGCTATTATTGACACCTCAAACAAAACAGTTGACGCAAGTCAAGAAGAGTTGCAAAATATGTATAATATTTCGAGTTAAAGCTTTCGCCTGCACTTTAGTTCATCTGTGTCGGCCGGAGCAGCAACCCCAACCCGGAGGCACAGAGAGATGATCACCTACGATACCGACCCTTCCCGCTACGCCCACTGGCGCCTGGCCTTCGACGGCCCCATCGCCACCCTCACCCTCGACATCCAGGAAGACCGCGGCATCAAGCCCGGCTACAAGCTGAAGCTCAACTCCTACGACCTCGGCGTCGACATGGAACTGCACGACGCCGTGCAGCGCATCCGCTTCGAGCATCCCGAGGTGAAGTGCGTGGTGATCACCAGCGGCAAGTCGCGCATGTTCTGCTCCGGCGCCAACATCTACATGCTGGGCCTGTCGACCCACGCCTGGAAGGTGAACTTCTGCAAGTTCACCAACGAGACGCGCAACGGCCTGGAGGATTCCAGCGAGCACTCCGGCCTCAAGTTCCTCGCCGCGCTCAACGGCGCCACCGCCGGCGGCGGCTACGAACTGGCGCTCGCCTGCGACGAGATCGCCATGATCGACGACCGCTCCACCGCCGTCAGCCTGCCGGAAGTGCCGCTGCTCGGCGTGCTGCCCGGCACCGGCGGCCTCACCCGCCTGGTCGACAAGCGCAGGATGCGCCGCGACCTCGCCGACGTGTTCTGCACCACCTCGGAAGGCGTGCGCGCCGAGCGGGCGAAGGAGTGGAAGCTGGTCGACCACATCGCCAAGCCGCAGCAGTTCGAGGAGATGGTCAAGGCGCGCGCCGCCGAACTGGCGAAGCAATCCGACCGCCCCGGCGGCCAGGGCATCGCCCTCACCCCGCTCCAGCGCAAGGACGACGACAAGGGCTACCACTACACCCACGTCGACGTCGAGATCGACCGCGATGCCCGCACGGCGACCCTGACCGTGACGGCGCCGATGGGCCGCCAGCCGGATGAGCTGGAGGAAATCCTCACCCAGGGCGCGCGCTGGTGGCCGCTCGCCATGGCGCGCGAACTGGACGACGCCATCCTCATGCTGCGCACCAACGACCTCGACGTCGGCCTCTGGCAGATCAGGACGCGCGGCGACATCGCCGCCGTGCTGGAAGCCGACGCGACGATGGCGAAGTTCAAGGACAACTGGTTCGTGCGCGAGACGATCGGCATGCTGCGCCGCTGCCTGCGCCGCCTCGACGTCTCCTCGCGCTCGATGTTCGCCGTGCTCGACGAGGGCTCCTGCTTCGGCGGCCTGTTCTTCGAGCTGGCGCTCGCCGCCGACCGCAGCTTCATGCTGAAGATCGAGGACGACTTCGCGCGCGCGCCGAAAGTCGCCCTGTCGGAAGCCAACTTCGGCCTCTACCCGATGAACAACGGGATGTCGCGACTGGCCACGCGCTTTGCCGGCGAGCAGGCGCCGGTGGAGGCCGCCCGCGCCACGCTGGGCAAGATGCTGGAAGCCGGCCAGGCCGCCGAACTCGGCCTCGTCACCTTCACGCCGGACGAACTCGACTGGGACGAGGAAGTGCGCATCGCCATCGAGGAGCGCACCGCGCTGTCGCCGGACGCGCTGACCGGCATGGAAGCCAGCTTGCGCTTCGCCGGCAGCGAGACCATGGACACGCGCATCTTCGGCCGCCTCACCGCCTGGCAGAACTGGATCTTCAACCGCCCGAACGCGGTCGGCGAGGCGGGCGCCCTCAAGGTGTACGGCACGGGCGCCAAAGCGAAATTCAACTGGGAACGGGTGTAGCTCGGATGTAGGTCGGGCTTCAGCCCGACAACGGTCCTCGAACACCCCCTGTCGGCCTGAAGGCCGACCTACGGACAAAACCGCAACAGGAGAGAAACAATGAGCATCGATTACAGCCAGAAGATCCCCAACAACGTCGACCTCGCCTCGAACAAGACCCTGCAGCGCGCACTCGAGCACTGGCAGCCCGCCTACCTCGACTGGTGGAACGAAATGGGTCCGGACAAGACCACGACGGCCGAGGTGTACCTGCGCACCGCCATCAGCGTCGACCCGAAGGGCTGGGCGCATTTCGATTACGTGCGCATGCCCGACTACCGCTGGGGCATCTTCCTCGCCCCGCAGGACGCCGGCCGCAAGATCAATTTCGGCGAGCACATGGGCCAAAACGCCTGGCAGGAAGTGCCGGGCGAGTACCGCTCGACCCTGCGCCGCATCATCGTCACCCAGGGCGACACCGAGCCGGCCTCGGTCGAGCAGCAGCGCCACCTCGGCATGACCTGCCCCTCGCTCTACGACATGCGCAACCTGTTCCAGGTGAACGTCGAGGAAGGCCGCCACCTGTGGGCGATGGTCTACCTGCTGCACGCCCACTTCGGCCGCGACGGCCGCGAGGAAGGCGAGGCCCTGCTCGAGCGCCGCTCGGGCGACGCCGACAACCCGCGCATCCTTACTGCCTTCAACGAGAAGACGCCGGACTGGCTGTCCTTCTTCATGTTCACCTTCATCACCGACCGCGACGGCAAGTTCCAGCTGGCGGCGCTCGCCGAATCCGGCTTCGACCCGCTGGCGCGCACCTGCAAGTTCATGCTCACCGAGGAGGCGCACCACCTCTTCGTCGGCGAATCCGGCATCAGCCGCATCATCCAGCGCACCTGCGAGGTGATGGCGCAGCACAAGACCGACGATCCGGCGAAGCTGCGCGCCATGGGCGTCATCGACCTGCCGACGCTGCAGAAGTACCTCAACTTCCACTACAGCGTCACCAGCGACCTCTACGGCGCGGAGATCTCTTCGAACGCCGCCTCCTTCTACACCAACGGCCTCAAGGGCCGCTACGAGGAGACCAAGCTCGGCGACGACCACCGCCTCGACACCGCCGAGTACCCGGTGATGGAAGTCACCGGCGACAAGATCATCACGCGCCACGTGCCGGCGCTCACCGCGCTCAACGAGCGCCTGCGCGACGACTGGGTGAAGGACGTGCAGGGCGGCATCGACCGCTGGAACAAGGTGCCGGAGAAGCTCGGCATCCCCTTCCGCTTCACGCTGCCGCACAAGGGCTTCCACCGCAAGATCGGCATCTTCGGCGAGCTGCACCTGAGCCCCGAGGGCAAGGTGATCTCGGAAGCCGAATGGACGCACAAGCACCGCGACTGGCTGCCCACCGAGGAGGACCGCGCCTTCGTGCAGTCGCTGATGGGCCGCGTCGCCGAGCCCGGCAAGTTCGCCAACTGGATCGCCCCGCCCGCGCGCGGCATCAACAACCAGCCGGTGGACTTCGAGTACGTACGCTTCAACTGACAACGTAAAACCATGAACCACAGAGACACAGAGGCACAGAGGAGAGCAAAAATGGAATCTTTCTCTGTGCCTCTGTGTCTCTGTGGTTAAGGGTGTTGGATTTTGGAGGCTTCAATGAGCACCGCCGAACTCGCCAAGCAGCACCTCATCGACCCGGGCATCTGCATCCGCTGCAACACCTGCGAGGAGACCTGCCCGGTCAAGGCCATCACCCACGACTCGCGCAATTACGTGGTGAAGGCCGAGGTCTGCAACGACTGCCGCGCCTGCGTGCCGCCCTGCCCCACCGGCGCCATCGACAACTGGTTCCCCATCGCGCCGGGCAAGCCCTACACCCTGGAGGAACAGTACTCCTGGGACGAGCTGCCGGCGCCGGCCGCCGTGGTGGCGGCGACAGCCGCGGCCGAACCGGTGGACGTCGCCCGCCTGACCTCGGAAGCCACCGCCGGCCAAGGCGGCCCGGTGGCCGCGCCGTGGTCGGCGGAGAAGCCGGCGGTGAACCTCTACAACGAGAAGGGGCCGATCACCGCCACGGTGGCCGGCAACTTCCGCCTCACCGGCGACAAGGCCAGCGCCGACATCCGCCACATCGTGCTCGACTTCGGCGGCGTGCACTTCCCGCTGCTCGAGGGCCAGAACATCGGCATCGTGCCGCCCGGCACCGACGAACAGGGGCGGCCGCACCACGTGCGCCTCTACTCGGTCGCCAGCCCGCGCGACGGCGAGCGGCCCGGCTATCACAACTGCGCGCTGACCGTGAAGCGCGTCACCGAGGACCACGAGAAGAAGCCGGTGCTGGGCGTCTGCTCGAACTACCTGTGCGACCTGAAGAAGGGCGACAAGGTGCAGGCGATCGGCCCCTTCGGCGCCAACTTCCTGATGCCCAACCATCCCGGCAGCTCGCTCATGATGATCTGCACCGGCACCGGCTCGGCGCCGATGCGCGCCATGACCGAGCGGCGGCGCCGGCGCATCGGCCTCAAGGAAGGCGGCTCGCTGATGCTGTTCTTCGGCGCCCGCGCGCCGGACGAGCTGCCCTACTTCGGCCCGCTCATGAAGCTGCCGAAGGACTTCATCGACATCAACTTCGCCTTCTCGCGCGTGCCCGGCCAGCCCAAGCAGTACGTGCAGGACCGCATCCGCGAGCGTCACGACGACGTCTGGCGCCAGCTGAACGACGAGAACTGCTACATCTACCTGTGCGGCCTGAAGGGCATGGAGAAAGGCGTCGACGAAGCCTTCCGCGACATCTGCCGCCAGCACGGCGGCGACTGGGACGCGCTGCTGCCGCAGTTAAGGGAAAAGGGCCGCTACCACATCGAGACGTATTGAGCGAGACGTACTGAGCGGAAAAGTCAGTCCCCGCACACGGCGGTATCGCGTTCCAGCAATCGGTCTGCGGCAGAAAGTCTCCCAACAGCTGCCCAAAGGCATAAAATAGTGCGTCCGAACGTCAAACCACCATGGACGCCAAAAACATCCATCTTAGAGATCAACCCGCCTACAGCCTGACTGAAGCGGCGCGCTACCTCAAGCTGCCGGTCGCGACCCTGCGGTCGTGGGTGGTTGGGCGCGCCTATCCCAGGGGCGAAAGCGTCGCCACCTTCCGGCCGCTGCTCAAACCTGCACGCAAGCAGCCTCCGCTGCTTTCGTTCTACAACCTGATCGAGGCGCATGTGCTGCGCTCGCTGCGCACGGAGCACGGGGTTGCCATTCGCGAGCTGCGCAGGGCGATTGCCTACGCCGAGCGCACGCTCAAGATCGAGCGCCTGCTGCTGAACAGGGACTTGCGCACCTACGCCGGAGAGGTTTTTCTCGAAGAATACGGCAAGCTCATCAACCTCAGCACTTCCGGCCAGATCGCGATGCGACGGTTGCTGGAAGAGCATCTGAAGCGCGTCGAATGGGATCAATGGCAATTTCCGGTGCGCCTGTACCCCTACGTTTCCGCCGAGCCCACGACGGAACGGCCCATCGCCATCGATCCGGACATTGCTTTCGGCCGCCCGGTCGTGATCCGCGCCGGTGTTTCCACCGAAGCGATTGCCGGGCGCATCGACGCCGGCGAAACGGTTGAAGCCCTCGCCGAGGACTACGACCTCAAGCCGGAAGAAATCGAAGAAGCCGTCCTCTACGAACGCGCCGCTTGAGCCGCGTCTACTTCACCGACCGCGACCTCGGGAAGCAATTTCCCGCCATTCTCGCCGGTGCCGGCCTGCACGTCGAACGGCATCACGACCTGTTTCCGCCGGGCGGTTCCGACGAGCAGTGGCTTGAGTATTGCGGAACGCAAGGCCGTATCGCCATTACCCACGACCAGCGCATCCGCCACAAGCCCAACGAACGCGAGGCGGTCATGCGGCATGGGGTGGCGCTCCTGATCGTGATCGGAAAGGTGCCCTACCCGGAACTGGCGAGGCATTTCGTGGCAACCCTGCCGAAGATCGAAGCGTTTCTCGACAAGCACACGCCACCGTTCATCGCCAAGGTGTATCGTCCCTCGCCATCCGATCTGGCGCGCAATCCTTCAGCTGCCGAAGTCCTGTTCTGGTATCCGAAGTAGCCTCGACTCACGCGGGAGGGACTTATGGCCCCGATATTCCCCCAAGGGGACTTCCTTCGGGGCGTCGCGGCCATAGGCCGCTCCCACAAAAGTCAGTCCCCGCAATACGGCGGCTTCACCTCCACCACCACCTTCCCCGTGGTGTGGCCGGCCTCGACATGGGCCAGCGCCTCGCGCGCCTGCGTCAGCGGGAACACCCTGTCGATGATCGGCCTGACACTGCCTGCCTCGATCAGGCAGCCGATCTCTCCCAACTGCGCGCCGCTCGGGTGCATGAACAGGTACTCGTAGCGGACGCCGTTCCGTTTCGCCAGGCGCAGGGTCTTGCGGCTGAGGAAATCCAGCAGCACGCCGAGGAGCGGATTCAGCCCGAATTCGCGCACCAGCCGGCTGTCCGGCTTGCCGGCGATGCTCACCAGCACGCCGCCGCGCCTGAGCACGGCGAAGGAACGGTGCCGGATGTCGCCGGCCTGCGTGTCGAAGACCAGGTCCTGGCCGCTGACGACGTCCTCGAAGCGCTGCGACTTGTAATCGATGACGATGTCGGCGCCGAGGCCGCGCACCAGTTCGGCATTGCGCGCACCGGCGGTGGTGGCGACCGTCGCGCCGGCGTGGCGGGCGAGCTGGAGGGCGAAGCTGCCCACCCCGCCCGAGCCGGCATGGATCAGCACCTTCTGCCCCGCTTTCAGGCCGCCGATCTCGAACAGCGCCTGCCAGGCGGTGAGGCCGGCCAGCGGCACCGCGGCCGCCTCGATGTGGCTGAGATTCGCCGGTTTCAGCGCCGCATCCGCCTCGGCCACCACGGCGAACTCGGCGAAGGCGCCGATGCGCTTCTTGTCCATGCGCGCGAACACCGCGTCGCCCGGCCGGAAGCGCGTCACGCCGGCGCCGACCGCCTTCACCGTGCCGGACAGGTCGTTGCCGAGGATGAGCGGAAAGCCGAAGGGGATGATCGGCTTGAGCAGGCCGTCGCGGATCTTGAAGTCCACCGGGTTCACGCTGGCGGCATGCACTTCCACCAGCAGTTCGCCCGGCCCCGCCTGCGGCGCCGGCAGCTCGCCCAGTTCGACGACGTCGCTGCCGCCGTAGCGGCGGATGAAGGCGGCCTTCATTTGGCCAGCAGAAATTCCTTGACGATCGCCACTTGCGCTTCATCCAGGAACATCGGCGCGTGGCCGACGCCGGGGATCTCGGCAACCGTCGCCTTCGGGCCGCGCGTGCCCATCTCCAGACAGGTCTCGTGGCTGAGCAGGTCGGACTCGGCGCCGCGCACCACCAGGGTCGGGCAGCGGATGGTGTCGTAGAGCGGCCACAGGCTGATGTCGTCGTCGCTGATGTCCTTGCGGAACGGCACGGCGATGCCGGGATCGTAGAGGAACTCGAAGCCGCCGTCGGCCGTCGGCCGCGTGACGTGCTCGGTGAGGTGGCGCCACTGCGCGTCGCTGAGCTTGCCGAAGGGCGCGCTGACCTGGCGGACGTAGTACTCGGCATCCTGCAAGCTGGCGAACCGCGGCATGGCGCCGACGTACTCGCCGATGCGCTTCACCGCTTCCGCCTTGATCAGCGGGCCGACGTCGTTGAGCACCAGGCGCGTGATGGGGCTGTCTTCCTGCGCGGCGAGCGCCATGCCGATCATGCCGCCCATCGAGGTGCCGACCCAGTGCACTTCATCGACGTTCAGGCGCGCGATCAGCGTCACCATGTCGGCGACGTACTGCTGCAGCTGGTAGTGCTCCTTGACGCGCAGCCAGTTGCTGCGGCCGCGGCCGACGACGTCGGGACAGACGACGCGGTAATGGCCGCTCAAGGCCTTCGCCAGATAGTCGAAGTCGCGCGCGTTGCGCGTCAGTCCATGCACGCAGACCAGCACGCGCGGATTGGCCGGGTCGCCCCACTCGACGTAGGCCATGCGGTGGAGCCCCCCGGGGCTGAGGCACTGGACGGTGTGTTGGCGCATTTCTGTCATGAGCGTCTCCTTTGACGGGGAGTTTAGCAGAGCGCTTGCCCTCTCCCCCAGCCCCTCTCCCGCCTGCGGGAGAGGGGAGATTCTCGGCTAAACTCGCAGGCATGAAACTGACTCGTCGCCGTCTGCTCTCCGCCGCCCTCGCCGCCTGCGCCGCGCCGCTTTTCGCGCAGCAGGCGCCGGCGCTGCTGCCCGCGTCGAAGGGCCGGCGCGCGGTGGTCGTCGGCGGCGGCTGGGGCGGCCTCTCGGCGGCGCGCCACCTGCGCGCGCTGGCGCCGGAACTCGAGGTGGTGCTGCTGGAGCGCAACCCCTCCTTCTTCTCCCTGCCGCTGTCCAACAAGTGGCTGGCCGGCCTCGTCGACGGGACGCTGCTGTCCCACGACTACCGCGCCGCGGCACGAACCTTCGGTTACGCCTTCCTGCAGGCCGAGGTCACGGCCATCGACCGCGAGCGGCGCCGCGTGCACACCGCGGGCGGCACGCTCGACTACGACTGGCTGGTGCTCGCCGTCGGCATCCGCCACGACTACGCCGCCTGGTTCGGCGAGGAACGCCGCGCCATCGAGCGGGCGCGGCAGGATTTTTTCTGCGCCTGGACGCCGGGCGGCGAGTTCCGCGCCCTGAAGGCCAAGCTGGAGAACTTCAAGCGCGGCGACCTGGTCATGACGATTCCGCCGCCGCCCTACCGCTGCCAACCTGCGCCCTACGAACGGGCGCTCGTCATCGGCCATCTCTTCAAGGCGCGCGCCGTGCCGGCGAGACTGACTTTGCTCGACCCCAACCAGGTGCCGCAGCACTTTGCCGACGTCTTCGAGGCGCAGTACAAGGACCAGATCGCCATCGTGCCGCATGCGCGCATCAAGTCGGTGGATCCCTTCGCGAAGACCCTCGCCACCGAGTTCGACGACATCCGCTTCGACGACGCCCTGCTCATGCCGCCGCAGCAGGCCGGCGACCTCGCCTGGCAGGCCGGCCTGATCGGCCGCGATGCCGCGGGCAAGCCCACCGGCTGGGCGGCGCAGGACCCGCTGCACCTCCATGCCGCCGGCGACGAGCGGGTGTTCCTGGCGGGCGACCTGATCGACCGCGCCTCGCCGCTCTTCGGCCATTACCCGAAGAGCGGCCACCTGGCGGCGCGCCTCGGCCGCATCGCCGCGGCCGAGATCGCCGCGCGCGCCCGCGGCGGCGCAGCGGAAACGCTGCTGCCGGAGAGCAGCTGTTTCGTCACGACGCGGCTGTCACCGCCGGAATCGCTGCGCATCGGCACCCATTACCGCTTGCGCGGCGACGGGCTGATCGTGCAAACGACGAAGCAGGACGCCGACTTCAACCCGCGCGGGGAGGATGTCGACTGGGCGAAGGGGATGTTCCGGGAGTTCCTGGGTTACATGCCATGATCGGCCCTGTAGGTCGGCCTTCAGGCCGACATCGGCGGCAGTTGTCGGGCTGAAGCCCGACCTACGCCTAGTGCCGCGCCCAGACTTTCGTCCGGCCGTCCGGCAGCACCAGCAGGGTGTCGAAGAACTCGCGCCGCGGCGGCGCGTTCTCGCGGTCGATGATGGTGCAGCCCTGCTCGCAGATGAAGTCGGCGCCGGACGCCTCGCGCCCCGGCGCGCCCATCGGCAGGCCCGGCACGGCGATGCCGCGCGCCTTCGGTTTTTCCTTGAGCAGCTCCCTGATGTCCCCGGCCGGCACGTGGCCCTCGACGAAATAGCCCGCCACGCGCGCGGTCATGCGCGAGGCGACCTCGGCCGGCACCTTGAAGCGGCGCTTGACGGCGTCGATGTCGCCGGTCTCCTGGACCGTCACCTTGAAGCCGTTCTGGCGCAGGTACTCGGCCCAGTCGATGCAGGCAAGGCAAACCTTCGGCACGTAGAGCTCCACCGGCGGCAGGGTTTCCGCGCGCAGGGAAAAAGACGCCGCGAAAGCGGCCAGCACGGCGATTTTCTTCAGCATTCCCGCATTCTCGTCGAAACTCATTGTCCGTGCCAGTAGCGGCGGTGCGCCTCGCGCTGCAAAGTCAGTCCCGGCGGCACGGCGTCGAAGCGCACCGTCACGGCGCCGTCGCGGTCGGTGCGCAGCAGCCGCGCGCCGGTGGCTTCGTGGCGCTGCCAGACGGCCGCATTCGGATGGCGGAAGCGGTTGCGGTAGCCGACCGGGAAGATCACGGTCTTCGCGCCGACGGCCGCCAGGAATTCCGGCGAGGAGGACGTGCGGCTGCCGTGGTGCGGCGCCAGCAGCACGTCGGCGCGCAGCCGCTCGCCCTGCCGCCGGGCCAGGGCCAGCTCGGTTGCGCTTTCGATGTCGCCGCTGAGCAGCGCGCTGCCGTGCGCCGAGCTCAGCTTCAGCACGCAGGACATGTCGTTGCTCTTGCGCTTCGCCGCATAGCCGGCCGCCTCGGGGTGCAGCATCTCGAAGCGCACGCCGTCCCATTCCCAGGCCTGGCCGTCCTCGCAGGGCCGGTGTCCCGTCGTCTCGCGGAAGGGATGGCCCTCGGGCAGCGAACTCGTCGTCCAGGCCACCGGCAGGCCGTCGAGGAGCGACAGCGCGCCGCCGGCATGGTCCTGGTCCTCGTGCGTGAGGACCAGCGCGTCGAGGCGGCGCACGCCGGCCGCCCGCAGGTAAGGCAGCAGGATGCGGTTGCCGCTGTTGGCGTCGGGCGAGAACTGCGGTCCGGTGTCGTAGATCAGGTCGTGGTTCGCCGTCTGCGCATGCACGGCGAGGCCCTGGCCGACGTCGAGCACGGTGAGGCGCAGCTCGCCCGCGGCCGGCCGCGCCGGCTCGACCAGCAGCAGCGGCAGCATGAGGAAGGCGCCGTTGAGCCGCGCCGGAAAGCCGCGCGGCAGCAGCAGCCAGGCGCAGCCGAGCAGCGCCAGCGCGACCGCCCAGGGCGGCGGCGCGGCCTGCTGCCAGACCGCCAGCGGCAGTTCGGCCAGCCATTCGATGAAGGCCATCAGTCCGGCGAGGATCTGGTGCGCCAGCAGCAGCAGCGCGTCGAAGGGCAGCGCCGCGGCGACCAGCGCCAGCGGCGTGATGACGAAGCTGATGACGGGAATCGCCACGGCGTTGGCGAGCGGCGAGACCAGCGAGAATTGCTGGAACAGCGCCAGCAGCGCCGGGACCAGGCCGAGCGTCACCGCCCATTGCGCGCGCCCCCACTCGGCCAGCCAGTGGCCGGCGGCGAGCCGCCCCGCCGAGACGTAGAAGAGCAGCGCCACGGCGCCGAAGGACAGCCAGAAGCCGGCCGAGAGCACCGCCCAGGGATCGGCCAGCAGCACGACCAGCAGCGCCAGCGCCAGCACGCGGCTGCCGGCGGCGGCGCGCCCGAACCACAGCGAAGCCGCCACCACCGTCAGCATGACCAGCGTGCGCTGCGCCGGCACGCCGAAGCCGGCCAGCAGGCAATAGGCGCAGGCCGTCGCCCAGCCCGCCGCGGCGGCGGCCTTCTGCGCCGGCAGGCGCAGCATCAGCGCGGGACGGCGGCGCCAGAGGAAGGATGCCAGCCAGGCGCCGAGCGCCGCCACCATGGTGACGTGCAGCCCCGAGATCGACATCAGGTGCGAGATGCCGGTGCGCGCGAAGAGCTGCCACAGCCCGCCGTCGATGGCGCGCTGGTCGCCGACGACCAGCGCCGCCAGCACGCCGGCGTAGTCGCGCTCGGGCAGGGCGCGCAGGATGCGCGCGCGGATCAGCTCGCGCAGGCGCTCGACGGCATAGGCCGGGCGCGGCACGAAGGCCGCCAGACGGCGGTTGCCTTCGTCCGTGCGCACATAGCCCGTGGCGCGCACGCCGCGCTCGAACAGCCAGGCCTCGTAGTCGAAGCCGTCGGGATTGAGGTTGCCGTGCGGGCGCTTCAGGCGCACCGTGAATTGCCAGCGCTCGCCGGCGTGAACTTCCTGCACCTCGTCGCGCGCGCCGCCCGCCTCGTCGCGCCCGCCGCGGTACCAGGCCAGCGAAATTTTCGCGGGGACGGCGGCGCCGGCCTGCTCCACCGCGAAATCGAAGCGCACGCCGTTCTCGTAAGCCTGCGGCAGGCCGGCGACGACGCCGGTGACGCGGATGTCGCGGCCCTCGTTGTCGGCCGGCAGCGCGTCGGCGAGGCGCGCCTGGCCGAGCAGCGCCGCCCAGGCGAAACCGGCCAGCAGGGCCGCCAGGCAGATCCATGCCGCCCGCCACCGGCCGCCCGCGCGCCAGGCCGCAAAAGTCAGTCCCGCCAGGACGGCGGCGAGCCCGGCCAGCGCCGCGCCGCCGGGCAGCGCCGCCTGCTGCTGCAGGAACCAGACGCCGGCGGCGAAGGCGAGAATCGACAGGCGCATGGCCGGATTGTACGGTCAGCCCGGGCGCCGTGCCGCCGATTCGCTACAATGCGCCTGAACCGCCCCGAACGCGATGCGCAAGCACCTCCGCAAATACCTGCCCGACCACGAGGCCGTCCGCGGCAACCGCTGGCTGGCGCCGTTCGAGAACACCCTGCTGCACCCGCGCCTGTGGCACCTCAACCGCCATTCCGCGGCCGGCGCCGTGGCGGCGGGCCTGTTCTGCGGCCTGATTCCCGGGCCATTCCAGATGCTCGGCGCGGCGATCTGCGCGGTCATCTTTCGCGTGAATCTGCCGCTGGCGCTGTTCACCACGCTGTACACCAACCCGTTCACCATCGTGCCCCTGTATTTCCTCGCCTACGGCCTCGGCCGCCTGGCGCTGGGCGGCGCGGGAGGCGAGTTCGTCGCCCCGCCCGACTGGGGTCCGGAAGGAATGTGGGCCTGGGTGATGGCCCTCATGGAGTGGATGGCGCACCTCGGCAAGCCGCTTGCCCTCGGCCTGGTGCTGCTCGCCGCGCTGCTGGCGGCGACCGGCTACTTTGGCGTGCGCATGGCCTGGCGCAGCTATCTGGTGTGGGCGTGGCGCAAGCGCCGCCGCGCGAGGCGTCAGGCCACCTTGTAGCGCCGGATATCCTGCTGCAGGCCGGCGGCGAGGCGCTCCAGTTCGTGCGCCGTGGACGTCGTCTCAGAGACGGCGGCATTGTTCTCTTCCGCCATCTGGGCGATCCGCTCGACGTTCGACGCGATCTCGGTGCTCGCCGCGCTCTGCTCCTTCAGCGCCAGCGAGATGTCGCTCACCGACCGCAGCACGCGCAGGGCGCCGGTCTTGATCTTGTCCATCGCCTCGCCGGCGCGCGTCGCCAGTTCGACGCCGTCCGCCACCCGCTCCACGCCGGCGCGCATGCTGGCTACCGCCTGGCGCGTGCCGCCCTGGATCGCCTCGATCATGGTGGCGATGTCCTGCGTCGACTTGGCGGTGCGCTCGGCGAGCTTCCTCACCTCGTCGGCCACCACGGCGAAGCCGCGGCCCGATTCGCCGGCGCGCGCCGCCTCGATGGCGGCGTTGAGCGCCAGCAGGTTGGTCTGGTCGGCGATGTCCTTGATGACGCTCACGATGGCCGAGATCTGGTCGGAATGCTGGCCCAGCTCCTCGATCAGTTTCGCCGACTGCTCGACCGACTCGGCGATCTGCTTCATCTCGACGACGGTGCGGCCGACCACCTCGTGGCCTTCCTCGGACAGCCGCCCGGCCTCGCTGGAAATGGCATGGGCTTCGCGCGCGTGCTCGGCGATCTGGTCTACGCCGACGGTCGTCTGCTCGACCGCGGCGGCCATGCTCGAGGCCGATTCGCTCTGCTTCTGCGACCCCTCGTTGATCTGCAGCGAGGCGGCGGCGAGCGAGGCGGCCGCCGCCGAGACGTTGCCGGAGCCGGACTGGATCTGGCCGATCAGCCCGTTGAGGGCGACGGCCATGGCATTGAATCCTTCGCCGACGACCGCCATCTCGTCATGCGACGCGAGACGGACGCGCGTGGTGAGATCGCCCTGCGCGACCCGCGCCGTGCCGGCCGCCAGATCCCGCACGCCGCCGACGATGGCCAGGTAGGCGCCGGACGAGAGGTAGGCAAAGACCAGGATGATGGCGACGGCGACGCCCAGGCTGAGTGCAATCTGGGCCTTCAGACGGTCCATCCGCTCGCCGATCAGGCCTTCCAGGGTCGGGAACAGCGTGTCCTGCAGCTGCGCATAGCCGGTATCGATCGCCGCCGTCGCCTTGGCGTAGAAGACGTCCGGCGGCGTGACCATTTTTCCGGCCACGATTTCCGACTGCGTGACGGACATCACCTCGCCGACGCCGCCGAGGAATTTCTGCTGAAAGGCCTCGATCTGGGGCTGAATGGCGGGGTTCCGGCCGCCGGAGCGGTTCAGGTTCGCCAGAAGTTCCGAGAGCATCTTGTCCAGCACGCCGAGCCGGGCGACGAACTCCAGCCGCTCCTCGTCCGTCGTCGCCTTGCGGCTCAGGGCGGAGACGCCGGCGGCGCGGATCTTGCCCATCCGTTCCAGCGTCTCCGGCATGGTGACCACCGCCGTATTGACCAGATAGAGCGAATCGAGGGAAGGATCCATCACCAGCCCGCTGGCGTCGGCGATGCCGCTTTTCAGCTGCAACGTCCGCTCGATGAGCGAGCCGTGGGCGGACCGGTTCGCCGACGCGGCGAGGTTCGGCCAGCCGCCGGCGAGATCCCGCCATTCCTGCTTGACCTTCTCCCACTCGTCCTTCGCACCGAGGCCGGCGCCATACGCCGCAACCGCGGCATCCACCGCCTTCTCGATCTCGGCGATTTCCGCCGCCTTGCTCTTCGCCTTCTCGCCCAGCGCGGCATTGCCGCCCAGCACGCCGGCGCTGATGCCGCGGTGCTGCTGCACCGCCTGCACGAAGACGAGCAGCGGCTTGACGATGGCGACGCCGTCGAGCTCGCGCTGGCTTTGCGCGAGGGTGCTTCGCAGATTGACCGTCAGGCTGGCCAGCAGGTAGGCGATGGCGACGAGGGCGACAAAACCGATCACCGCGAACTTGTAGGGGTATTTCAGGCGGTTCATCAGGCCGACCGCCGGGGCGAACAGGGCATTCATGATGTGATTCTTTTCCGGTCCATTGGGAAGATTCACATGGTTATCGACCGATGGCGGTCAAACTTTAGCCGCCAACGTGCTTGAATTCGCGGCAAAAACAGGAATTAAAGTGCTTCCTGCAGCACCCCGTCGTCGAGACGAAGCGTGCGCGAGGCCTTGGCGGCCAGATTGAGGTCGTGGGTGACGATGACGAAGCTGGTGCGGTGGGACTCGTTGAGCGCCAGCATGAGGTCGAAGACCGCTTCGGCAGTATGGCGGTCGAGGTTGCCGGTCGGCTCGTCGGCCAGCACGCAGGCCGGCTGCGTCACCAGCGCGCGCGCCACCGCCGCGCGCTGGCGCTCGCCGCCGGAGAGTTCGCCGGGTGTATGTTCCAGTCGCTGCGCCAGGCCGACCTCCTTGAGCATCTCCGCCGCACGGGACTCCGCCTCGGCGCGCGGCAGGCGCCGGATCAGGAGCGGCATGGCGACGTTCTCCAGCGCGGTGAACTCCGGCAGCAGGTGGTGGAACTGGTAGACGAAGCCGAGGCTTTCGTTCCTCAGCCGTCCGCGCTCGGCCTCATTCACCGTCGTCAGGTCGCGGCCGAGCAGGCTGATCGCGCCTGCCGTCGGCGCGTCCAGCCCGCCGAGCAGGTGCAGCAGCGTGCTCTTGCCCGAGCCGGAGGCGCCGACGATGGCGACGCGCTCGCCACGCGCAATGTCGAAGTCGATGCCGTGAAGCACCGGCACCTCGACCTTGCCCTGCAGGTAGGTCTTCTTCAGGCCGCGGCAGGAAAGGACGGTCTCACTCATAGCGCAGCGCTTCCGCCGGATTCACGCGCGAAGCGCGCCAGCTCGGATACAGCGTCGCCAGCAAAGTCAGCGCGAACGACACGGCGGCGATGATGCCGACGTCGCGCCACTGCAAATCCGACGGCAGCTCGGAGATGTAATACACCTCCTTGGCGAGGAACTGCGTGTTGAACAGTCGCTCGATGGCCGGCACCACGACGTCGATGTTGAGCGCCAGCGCGATGCCGCCGAGGAGCCCCAGCGCCAGGCCGATCACGCCGATCAGCGCGCCCTGCACGATGAACACCTGCATGATGCTGCCCGGGCTGGCCCCCAGCGTGCGCAGGATGGCGATGTCGGATTCCTTGTCGGTGACCGCCATCACCAGCGTGGACACGATGTTGAAGGCGGCCACGGCGACGATCAGCAGCAGGATGATGAACATCACGTTCTTCTCGATCTGCACGGCGCGGAAGAAGTTGGCGTGGCTGCGCGTCCAGTCCGTGATGTAGACGTCGCCCGGGATCAGGCGCAGCAGCTCGCGCGCCACCTGCGGCGCCCGGAACAGGTCGTCGAGCTTGAGGCGCACGCCGGAAACGTTGCCTTCCATGCGGTAGAGCGCCTGCGCGTCGGCCATGTGCACCAGCGCCAGGCCGGAATCGTATTCGTACATGCCGGCCTCGAAGAGGCCGACCACCTTGAACTGCTTCAGGCGCGGCAGGATCGCCGCCGGCGTCACCAGCCCCTGCGGCGCGATCAGCGTCACCTTGTCGCCGACGAACACCCGCAGGGCGCGGGCGAGCTCCGCGCCGAGGATGATGCCGAACTCGCCCGGCTTGAGCGCCTGCATCGAGCCGCCGCGCATGTAGCGGTTGAAGTCCGCCACCTGCTCCTCGGCGTCGGGCAGCACGCCGCGCACCAGCGCGCCGCGCACCGTCTGCTCGAAGGAGAGCATGCCCTGCGCCGAGACATAGGGCGCGGCCGCCAGCACCGACTTGTGCCGCATGGCCTGTTCGGCCACCTGCTGCCAGGCCGCCAGCTCGCCGCCGGGCCCGGAGACCTGCACGTGCGAGGCGACGCCGAGGATGCGCGTGCGCAGCTCCTTCTGGAAGCCGTTCATCACCGACAGCACGACGATCAGCGCGGCAACACCGAGGGCGATGCCGCACATCGAGATCAGCGAGATGAAGGAGATGAAATGGTTGCGCCGCTTGGCGCGCGTGTAGCGCAGGCCGATGAAGAGTTCATACTGCATAGGGTCGCTATGTTAACATCCCTTGGATGATTCATCTCGTCGTTCCCGGCCTGCTCTGGCCGAAGGATTCCCTCGCCGAGGTCACGCGCGGCCGCGAACTGCCGGCGCTCCACGCCCTGCTCGGCCGCGGCCGCCGCGTGCGCCGGCCCGCCGTGCCGGCCGAGCGCTGGCTGTGTGAGGCTTTCGGCATCAAGGGCGGGGAACTGCGAGAATTGCCCATTGGCGCGCTGCGCCTGCTCGGCGACGGCGGCGATCCCGGCGCCGACGCCTGGCTGTGCGCCGATCCGGTGCACCTGCGCTTCTCGCGCAACACCCTAGTCGTCGATGCGGCCGGGCCGGACCTCGGCATGGACGAGGCGGCGCAGCTTGTCGCCGCGCTCAACGAACACCTCGCCGACTTCGGCGAATTCCTCGCCCCGCATCCGCGCCGCTGGTACCTGCGCGCGAAGGCCGCGCCGCGCATCGCCACGCATTCGCCCGCGGCGGTCGCCGGCCGCACGCTGGAGCCCTTCCTGCCACAGGGCGAAGACGCGCGCGACTGGCGGCGCCTGATCAACGAGGCGCAGGTGCTGCTGCACAACCATCCGCTCAATGCCGCGCGCGAGGCGGCGGGACGCCCGACGGCGAACAGCCTGTGGCCGTGGGGCGCCGGGCCGCTGCCGGCTGCCGCGCGCACGCCGGTGCCGGAGGTTCACGCCGATCATCCCCTGGCGCTCGGACTGGCGAAACTCGCCGGCATCCCCGCCACGCCGCTGCCCGCGCGCCTCGACGACGCCGTGCCGCAGGGACTGACTTTTCTGGAAACACTGAGCGAGGCCGCACAAAGCCTGGATGCCGCCGCCTGGCGCGCCGGCCTGGCGGAACTCGAGGCCCGTTGGTTCGCCCCGGCGCTGGCCGCCCTCAAGGCGCGCCGCGTGCACGGCCTGCGCCTGACCGCCCTCGGCGACGACGCCGTCGTCGACGTCACGCTGGACGCCAGCGACCTGTGGCAGTTCTGGCGGCGGCCGAAGATGCTGGCGGACCTGCTGCCATGACGCGCATCCTGACGCGCAAGACGCCGCAGCAGGCGCGCGAGCGCCTCGAATACGCCGGCGTGCACCCGTTGCTGGCGCGCCTCTACGCGGCGCGCGGCATCGCGCGCGCGGAGGAGCTCGACACGGCGCTCGCCGCCCTGCTCGATCCGGCGCAGCTGAAGGGCGCCGCCGAGGCGGCGGCGCTGCTGGCCGACGCCATCGCGGCGAAGCGGCGCCTGCTCATCGTCGCCGACTACGACTGCGACGGCGCCACCGCCTGCGCGGTGGGCGTGCGCGCGCTGCGTGCCTTCGGCGCCGACGTGTCGTACCTCGTGCCCAACCGCTTCGACTATGGCTACGGCCTGACGCCGGAAGTAGTGCACCTCGCATCCGAACGCAAACCCGACGTGATCATCACCGTCGACAACGGCATCGCCAGCGTCGAGGGCGTCGCCGAGGCGAAGCGGCTCGGCATCGCCACCCTCATCACCGACCACCACCTGCCCGGCGACGAATTGCCTGAAGCCGACGTCATCGTCAACCCGAACCAGCCCGGCTGCGCCTTCCCGAGCAAGGCCATCGCCGGCGTCGGCGTGATGTTCTACGTCATGCTGGCGCTGCGCGCGGAACTGAGGAAGCGCGGCGCCTTCAACGCCAGCCCCGAGCCCAACCTCGCCGCCCTGCTCGACCTGGTCGCCCTCGGCACCGTGGCCGATGTGGTGAAGCTCGACCGCAACAATCGCATCCTCGTCGCGCAGGGCCTCGCCCGCATCCGCCAGGGCAAGCTGCAGCCCGGCCTGCGCGCCCTCTTCCGCGTCGCCGGACGCGAAGCCGAACGCGCCGGCACCTTCGACCTCGGCTTCGCGCTGGGGCCGCGCCTGAATGCCGCCGGCCGCCTCGCCGACATGGCGCTCGGCATCGAGTGCCTCGTCACCGACGACCTCGGCCGCGCCCTCAACATCGCGCAGCAGCTCGACCAGCTGAACCGCGAGCGGCGCACGATCGAGACGGACATGCAGGAGCAGGCCCTGGCCATTCTGGACACCATCGAAGCCGCCGAGCGCGCCAGCCTCGCCCTCTACGATCCAGAATGGCACCAGGGCGTCATCGGCATCCTCGCCTCGCGCGTGAAGGACACGCTGCACCGCCCGGTGATCGCCTTCGCCCGCGGCAGCGAAGGCGAGCTGAAGGGCTCCGGCCGCTCGATTCCCGGCCTGCACCTGCGCGACGCCCTCGACCTGGTGTCGAAGCGCGCGCCCGGCCTGCTGCTGCGCTTCGGCGGCCACGCCGCCGCGGCGGGACTGACTTTGCGCGAAACGGACCTGGAACGCTTCGAATCGCTGTTCGAGGAAACGGTGCGCGGACTGGTGAGCCCGGCCGACCTGACCCGCACCCTCGAGACGGACGGCCCGCTCGAAGCCGGCTGGATGTCGCTGGACAGCGCGCGCATGCTGGAAGGAGAAATCTGGGGACAGGGCTTCCCCGCCCCGCTGTTCAGCGACGAGTTCGAGGTCGACAAGCAGCGCATCCTCAAAGACCGCCACCTCAAGCTCACCCTGCGCAAGGGCGCCGCCCGCTTCGAGGCCATCCAGTTCAACTTCGCCGAGGGCGTCCCGCCCAACGTGCGCGCCGCCTACCGCCTGGCGGTCAACGAATTCAACGGCCTCGCCAGCGTGCAGCTGGTGCTGGAGCACATCGAGCCGGCGTGACCGGACTGCTCCCCGCCGATAACCAAGGGCGAGAGGCAAAAGTCAGTCTGTGCGGGACGGCGCTGGATTGACGCGAGATACAGAAATCTGTATTGTCGTGCCATGAAAACCACGCTCGACATCAACGACACGCTGCTGGCCAATGCGAAATCGCTTGCAGCGAAGCAGCGCACCAGCCTTACGCGTCTCATCGAAGAGGGTTTGCAGCTCAGGCTGCGCTCGGCGAAGACCGCAGGCAAGACCGTCGGGCGCAAGATCCCCGTCTTCAAGGGGCGCGGCGGGCTGGCTGCCGGCGTGAATCCCAGCAGCAACAAGTCTCTGCTGGACGCCGCCGGCGATGACGCCTGACGTCAACGTCCTGCTTGCCGCTTCGCGCAGCGACCACCCGCATCATGCGATCGCCTATGCCTGCCTTGATGAGGCGGTCGCGGCCTGCTCGCTGGGCGACGGCATGAAGCTCATGCCGATGGTAGCCGCCAGCTTCCTGAGGCTGGCAACCAATCCGCGAATATTCGTCCGCCCCACACCGCTGGACGCCGCCATGGGATTCCTGGATAGCCTCCTGGCGGTACCCGGCGTCGACATGCCACCCTTGGGCGCGGAATGGCCCATGCTGCGTCAGCTCTGCCTGGAGAAGAAACTTGTCGCCAACGACCTTCCCGACGCCTGGCTTGCAGCCGCAGTGATCCACTATGGAGAGCATCTCGTCACTTTCGACGCGGATTTCAAGAAGCTGCTCAGGCGCCAGCATCTGACCGTACTCATTCCCGAATAAAGGAATATAGGGGTCAGCATGACCCTTGCACAGTGGCCAGCGCGCCGAGGATCAGCCCGGCCCCGACAGACTCGCTCCAGCCCAACTCCCCAACGGCGTTGTACCATGTAATTAATATAGACATGTATATGTTTTTCATGGTACGTTGGCGGCCACCATGACCGCCCTGATCGAACGCCCCCTGCTCCGCGCCCGCATCGCCCGAGCACTCTCCCGCAGCCGCGTGGCGGCCCTGGCGGGTCCCCGTCAGGTCGGCAAGACGACGCTGGCGAGATCCTTTCTCGCTGCGGACCACCCCGGCTATTTCGACCTGGAGAATCCGCTCAGCCTGGCGCGCCTGAGCGAGCCGATGACGGCGCTCTCGCCGCTGCGCGGCCTCGTCGTCATCGACGAGATCCAGCGCATGCCGGAACTCTTTCCGGTCCTGCGCGTGCTGGCCGACCGGGAGGGAACGCCCGCCCGCTTTCTGCTGCTCGGCAGCGCCTCGCCGGCGCTCCTGCGCGCCTCCAGCGAGTCGCTCGCCGGGCGCATCGAGGTGATCGAGATCGGCGGATTCGTCCTGGAGGAGACCGGCGCCGGCTCCGCCGACGCGCTGTGGCTGCGGGGCGGCGCTCCCCGCTCGTTTCTCGCAGAGACCGATGCGGACAGCCGGACCTGGCGCCAGCAATTCCTGCAGGCGCTGGTGGAGCGCGACCTGCCCCAGCTGGGCGCCGCCCTGGCCCCGGCGGCATTGCTGCGCTTCCTCACCATGCTGGCCCACTATCACGGACAGATCTGGAATGCAGCGGAGCCGGCGCGCTCGCTCGGCATCAGCGAAATCACCGTTCGGCGCTATCTCGACCTGCTGACGGGCGCCTACCTGGTCCGCCAGCTGCCGCCATGGTTCGCCAACATCGGCAAGCGCCAGGTCCGCTCGCCGAAGATCTACTGGCGCGACTGCGGCCTGCTGCACCAATTGCTGGGCATCGCCGACGGGCAGGCGCTGCTCTCCCATCCCCGCTGCGGCGCCTCCTGGGAAGGCTTCGCGCTCGAACACATGCTGCAGCGGCTGCAGCCGGACGAAGCCTATTTCTGGGCGACGCATACCGGCGCCGAACTCGACGCCCTGCTCATCAAGGACGGCCGCCGCCTCGGCCTTGAAATCAAGCGCGCCGACGCGCCGCGGCTGACGCCGTCCATGCGCCACGCCCTGGACGATCTCGAACTCGATGCACTGTGGGTCATCTACCCCGGCAGCCTCCGCTACCGCCTGCACGAGCGGATCGAGGTCCTGCCGTTCGCCACGGGCATGGCCTCGGCAAAGGTTTGAGCAGACGATCTACCGTCTGATCGGCGGCAGCAGCACCGTCGCCAGCGCGCCGAGGATGAGCGCCGCGCCGACGAGCTCGTTCCAGCCCGGCTGCTCGCCGAGGAAGACCATGCCGCCGAGGACGCCGATCACCGGCGTGACCAGCGAGCTGAGCGAGGACACCGCCACCGGCACCATCAGCACGATGCGGTTCCACGCCCAGTAGCAGAACATGAAGGCGACGACGACGTTGTAGGCGAGGCCGAAGCCCGGCCAGAAGCCGACGGCGCGCCATTCGCCGGTTTCGAGCAGCAGCGCGGCCAAGCAGATCGGCAGCGCGCCGATCAGCATGCTCCAGCCGGTGAGCATCGTGGTCGACATCTTCAGCGCGAAGCGCTTGAGCAGCACCACGCCCAGGCCCCAGGCCATGGCCGCCCCCAGCATGCACAGCACGCCGACCGGCGACGCGCCGAGCTGCTCGCGGTAGGAGCCCATCAGCGCCACGACGCCGGCCAGGCCGAGCGCCAGGCCGAGGCTGCGGCGCAGCGTCAGGCGGTCGCGCAGCAGCCACACCGAGAAGCCGACGCTCCACAGCGGCATGGTGTAGCCGAGCAGCGCCGCCCGGCCCGAGGGCATCAGGCCGACGCCGTAGATCATGAGGATGTTCCAGCCGATGATGTTGGTCGCCGCGAGCAGGAAGAGCTTGCCGAAGGCCCCCTTCGGCAGCGCCCAGGACTGGCCGTCGAGCCGCCCGAGCAGCAATACGCCGAGGCCGCCCAGCAGCAGGCAGCCGCCGCGAAAGGTAAGCGGCGGCACGTCGCGCAGGACGATTTTCATGATCGGCCAGTTGAGGCCCCAGCCGAGCGCCAGCAGGGCGAGGAGGAGCAGGCCGAAGCGGGACAGGCGGGCGCGTTCTTCAGTCATCTCGGGGGACGCGGCAGGCGCCGCGAGCCTGTATAATTTGGTGTTTTGGAAGTCTAGCATCGCCATGGAAGCCGAACGCCTCAACAGCCTTGCCAATCGCCTTTCGGACCTCTCCGCACGGGAGCAGGATCTGCGGAGGTATCTTTGACTTCGACGCCAAGCAGTCGAAGCTGAACGAAGTCAGCCGCGCCCTCGAAGACCCCGCCGTCTGGAACGATGCCGCCCGCGCCCAGGAGCTGGGCCGCGAGAAGAAATCCCTCGAAGGCGTCGTCGTCGCGCTGTCCGACATCGACCAGGAACTGCGCGATTCGCGCGAGCTGTTCGAGATGGCACGCAGCGAGAACGACGACGACACGCTGCTCGCCGTCGAGGCCGACGCCGCCGGCATCGAACAGCAGGTGGCGGCCCTGGAATTCCGCCGCATGTTCTCCAACCCGGCCGACCCCAACAACTGCTTCCTCGACATCCAGGCCGGCGCCGGCGGCACCGAGGCGCAGGACTGGGCCTCGATGCTGCTGCGCATGTACCTCAAGTACTGCGAGCGCAAGGGCTTCCAGGTCGAAGTGCTGGAGGAGTCCGACGGCGAGGTGGCCGGCATCAAGACGGCCACCCTCAAGCTCAGCGGCGAATACGCCTACGGCCACCTGCGCACGGAGACCGGCATCCACCGCCTGGTGCGCAAGTCGCCCTACGATTCCAACGCGCGCCGCCACACCTCCTTCGCCAGCGTCTTCGTCTATCCGGAGGTCGACGACTCGATCGAGATCGAGATCAACCCGGCGGATCTGCGCATCGACACCTTCCGCGCCTCGGGCGCCGGCGGCCAGCACATCAACAAGACCGATTCGGCGGTGCGCATCACGCACGCCCCCTCCGGCATCGTCGTGCAGTGCCAGAACGACCGCTCGCAGCACCGCAACAAGGCCGAGGCGATGGCCATGCTGAAATCGCGCCTCTACGAGGCCGAACTGAGGAAGCGCCAGGCCGCGGCGCAGCAGATGGAGGACGCCAAGACCGACATCGGCTGGGGCCACCAGATCCGCTCCTACGTGCTCGACCAGTCGCGCATCAAGGACCTGCGCACCAACGTCGAGATCGGCAACACCCAGGCCGTGCTCGACGGCGATCTGGACGAATTCATCGAAGCCAGCCTGAAGCAGGGCGTATAGAACCCGAGGATTGCCTCCCGCCGGGGCTCGTGACACAATTAGATCGGTTGTGACACATAGGAGTCGAGCATGAAAATCATCACCATCCGCGAAGCCCGCGAAGGCCTCTCCCACCCGGAGAAGATGTTCGCCGAGGACGAGGAAGTGCTTGTCGTGTGTCGCGGCGAGCCGGTGGCGCGCATTCTGCCAGTGATCAAACCGCGTCCGAAAATTCGCTCCTTGGCTTCATTTCGCGCCAGCCAGGAGCCGCTCGATCCACCGCTTTCGCAAACCATCCGCGAAGACCGGAAAGACCGTTGCTGATGATTTACGCCGACACCAGCGCGCTGGTCAAGCGCTACTTGGACGAGCCCTTCAGCGCCGATTTCGATGGGCTGCTCCAACAGGGGGCGATGGCGATCAGCAGGCTTAATATCGTCGAGATGCGTTGTGCGCTGGCGCGCAGGCGGCGCAACGGCGAGATCAGCGCCCTGCGCGAGAGCCGCGTGAATTCCGAACTTGCCGCCGACATCCAGGACGGCGCCTTGTGGGTCAGCGACCTCGGTAACGATCATTTCACGGCGGCCTATCACCTGATCGGCCGGCTTGCCCATGTGCCGCTGCGCACGCTGGATGCGATGCATCTAGCCGTAGCCGAACGCATACCCGCCACCGCTTTCGCAACTGCCGACAGAACCCAGGCCGAAGCCGCGCAAACCCTCGGCTTCGATGTTCATCGTTTCTTTTGAAGCCACATCATGACAGAGCCAACTCAACTGCCCCAGGACGAAAACCAGATCGTCGCCGAGCGCCGCGAGAAGCTGGCGAAGCTGCGCGCCGAGGGCGTCGCCTTCCCCAACGATTTCCTGCGCGAGAACACCGCGGAGAAGCTCGACGAGATCTACGGTGGTAAAAGCCGCGAGGAGCTCGAAGCGCAGCCGGTCGAGGTCTGCATCGCCGGCCGCATCATGCTCAAGCGCGTCATGGGCAAGGCCAGCTTCGCCACCGTGCAGGACCTCTCCGGCCGCATCCAGCTCTACGTCAGCAACGACGGCGCCGGCGAGGCCGCGCACGCCGCCTTCAAGCACTGGGACATCGGCGACATCGTCGGCGCGCGCGGCACGCTGTTCAAGACCAAGACCGGCGAGCTGACCATCAACGTCTCCGAACTGCGCCTGCTGACGAAATCGCTGCGCCCGCTGCCGGAGAAGTTCCACGGCCTCACCGACACCGAGCAGAAGGTGCGCCAGCGCTACCTCGACCTCATCATGAACGAGCGCACGCGCTGGGTCTTCGCCGCCCGCTCGCGCCTGGTGGCCTCGATCCGCGGCTACATGACCGGCCACGGCTTCCTCGAGGTCGAGACGCCGATGATGCAGCCGATTCCCGGCGGCGCCTCGGCGCGCCCCTTCACGACCCACCACAACGCCCTCGACATGCAGCTCTATCTGCGCATCGCCCCGGAGCTGTACCTGAAGCGCCTGGTGGTGGGCGGCTTCGAGAAGGTGTTCGAGATCAACCGCAATTTCCGCAACGAAGGCCTCTCGACGCGCCACAATCCCGAATTCACCATGATGGAGTTCTACGAGGCCTACTCGGACTACAAGCTGCTCATGAGCTTCACCGAGGGCCTGCTGCGCCACGCCGCGCGCGAGGCGCTCGGCACCGAGGTCTTCGAGTACCAGGGCCGCACGCTGGATTTCTCGAAACCCTTCGCCCGCATGACGGCCGTCGAGGCCATCCACAAGCACCATCCGGGCTACACGCTCGATCAGCTCAACGACCGGGCCTGGCTCGCCGCCAAGCTGAAGGAGCTGCACATCGACCTGAAGCACGGCGCCACGCTGGGCGAACTGCAGCTCACGCTCTTCGAGGAAACCACCGAGAGCGAGCTGTTCGAGCCGACCTACATCATCGACTGGCCGGCCGAGGCGAGCCCGCTGGCCCGCCGCAGCGACAGCAACCCGGAAATCGCCGAGCGCTTCGAGCTCTACATCGCCGGGCGCGAAATCGCCAACGGCTTCTCCGAGCTGAACGATCCGGAGGACCAGGCGGCGCGCTTTCTCGAGCAGGCGAAGGCCAAGGAGGCCGGCGACGAAGAGGCGATGTACTATGATGCGGACTACATCCGCGCGCTCGAACACGGCCTGCCGCCGACCGCTGGCTGCGGGGTGGGCATCGACCGCCTGGTGATGCTGCTCACCGACAGCCCGAGCATCCGCGATGTGATCCTCTTCCCGCAGTTGCGCCGGGAAGTGTAAGGAGTTGTTTCAGGCGTCAGCCCAGGCTCGGCCGATGCGTTAATCTTGTTGAAGTAGGTCGGCCTTCAGGCCGACAGCAGCGCCTGATCAGCCGCTGCTGTCGGGCTGAAGCCCGACCTACGAACTGCATAGGAGACCAGCATGGAAGCCCAAGCCACCGGCAGTAAACTGCATCCCGTCCTCTGGGTCGCCGCCGTCGCGGTGATCGTCCTCTCGGCCGCCGGCGTCGCCGCCATCTTCGGCGTCATCCCGACCGTTGGCAGTTCCTCGAAGCAGGCCGAGCCGGTCGCCGCCACAACTCCGGCACCTGCCGCCAAGCCCGCGGAACCGGCCCCGGCCAAAAAAGTCGCAGCCGCCAAGCCGGCGGAACCCAAGGCCGCTGCGCAGAAGGCCGAAGCCCAGCCCGCGCAGGTGACCGCCAAACCCGTCCCGGCGCCGGCCATCTGCCTCAATTGCGGCACCATCGAGTCCGTCGTCGAGAAGACGCAGAAAGGCGAAGGCACCGGCATCGGCGCCGTCGCAGGCGGCGTCGCCGGGGCGGTGCTCGGCAGCCAGGTCGGCAAGGGCGGTGGCAAGACGGCCGCCACGGTCATCGGCGGCGTCGGCGGCGCTGTCGCCGGCCACCAGGCCGAGCGCTACATCCGCAAGACGAGCAAGTGGGAAATCGTCGTGCGCATGGAAGACGGCAACCGGCGCGAATTCGATGTCGCCTCCCAGCCTTACTGGCGCGTCGGCGACCAGGTGAAAATCGAAAACGGCGCCATCGTGGCCAGGTAAGTTGCAGCGCCCGATCGAAGCCGCCGCGCCGCTCTTCAGGGACGGCGCGGTTTACAGCAAAACCTACGGCGACACCTACTGGTCGCTCGATGGCGGGCTCGACGAGACCCGCCATGTTTTTCTCTCCGGCAACGACCTCCCCGCGCGCTGGCAGTCGCGCGACCGCTTCACGATTCTCGAGACCGGCTTCGGCACCGGCCTGAATTTCCTCTGCACCTGGCAGCTGTTCCGAGGGACGGCGCCGGCCGGTGCGCACCTGCACTATCTCTCGGTCGACAAGCACCCCTTCCGCCGCGACGATCTCGCAGCACTGTACCGCCAATGGCCCGAGTTGGCCCCGCTTGGTGCCAAACTGCTCGAGCGATATCCGCCGCTCATCCCCGGCTTCCACCGCCTGCACCTCGACGGCGGCCGCATCATCCTGACCCTGCTCTTCGGCGAGGCGGCCGAGCTGCTGGCGCAGGTCGCGGCATGCGTCGACGCCTTCTTCCTCGACGGTTTCGCCCCTTCGCGCAATCCGGACATGTGGAGCGAGGCGCTGTTCGCGCAGATCGGCCGGTTGGCCGCGCCGGGCGCCACCTGCGCCACCTACTCGGCCGCCGGAAAAGTCAGTCGCGGCATGACGGCGGCCGGTTTCGCCATCGAGAAAAAGCCGGGTTTCGGCCGCAAGCGCGAGATGCTCGTCGGACGCTTTCCCGGCCCGGCGCAAGCCGAAACGGAAAGGGAACGCCGCGCCCTCGTCATCGGCGGCGGCATCGCCGGCTGCCTGGTGGCCGAGCGCCTCGCCGCGCGCGGCTGGACCATCGATCTCATCGAGCGGCGCGACGGCCTGGCGCGCGAGACCTCGGGCAACCCGGCCGGCGTGCTGCAGCCGGTGCCCTCCGCCGACGGCAACCGCCTCTCGCGCCTGACGCTGGCCGGCTTCCACTATGCCCTGCGTCGGCTGCAGGATCTCACCACCGACCCGAAACTGATCTGGCAGCAGTGCGGCGTGCTGCGCCTGGCACGCGATGCGAAACAGGTCGAGCGGCAGCGGCGCATCGCCGAGTCCGGCCTGCTGCCGCCCGAAGTGCTGCGTTGGGTGGATGTCGAGGAAGCCTCCCTGCTCGCCGGCTGGCGCGTGCCGGCGCCGGGCTGGTGGTTCCCGCAGGGCGGCTGGGTGCATCCGCCTGCGCTGTGCGACGCGGCGCTGCGCGCGGTCGGCGACGCCGTGCGCCTGCACGCGCAACGCGAAGTCGCCGAACTCCTGCGCGCCGACAACGGCTGGCGCGCCGTCGACGCGTCAGGCAAGGCCATCGCCGAGGCGCCCGTGGCGATCCTCGCCAACGGCCACCTGGCGCGTCGCTTCGCCGTATCGTCCGCCTTGCCGCTGCGCCCCGTGCGCGGCCAGATCACCTGCATTCCCGCCGAGCCGGGCCGCGCCATCAAGGCGGTGGTGTCGCGCGAAGGCTACGTCACGCCGGCGACCTCCTTCGGCGTGCACGTCGTCGGCGCCACTTACGAGGAAGGCTCGACCGACGAACTGGCGCGCGCTGAGGACCATCGCGCCAATCTGACGCGCCTGAGGCAGCTGCTGCCGGATTTCGCCGCTACGGTGGATGCCGCGCGCGCCGGCGGCCGCGCCGGCATCCGCACGGTGGGGCCGGACCGCCTGCCGCTGGTCGGGGCGATACCGGGGAATGAAGGCTTGTTCGGATTGCTTGGTCTCGGCTCGCGCGGCCTCGTCTACGCGCCGCTCTGCGCGGAACTGCTCGCCGGCAAAATCGAAGGCGAGCCGCTGCCGCTGGAACGTGACCTCGTCGCGGCGCTCGGCCCAGTTCGAACAACAAACCGCGCATGACACAGAGCGCACAGAGGCACGGAGGACACAGAGAGAATCCAGACAGGTTTTCTCCGCGACCTCCGTGCCTCTGCGGACTCTGTGTTGAGAGAGTTTGCGGTTTTAACCGTGTCGCGCCAGCCGCGCCAGCACGGCATCGCGGCCGAAGGCTTCCAGCACGGCGTCGATGGAGGGCGTCTGCGGCTGGCCGGTGAGCACCACGCGCAGCGGGATGGCCAGCTGCGGCAGCTTCATGCCGCGCGCGGCGACGACGTCCTTCAATGCCTGGTTGAGCTGCGCCCTTTCCCACACCGCCGTCTCCAGCCGCGCGCGCAGCTCGCGCAGCGCGTCGCGCGCCGCCTCCGTGACGTGCTGCGCCAGCAGCTCGGCGCCGGGATAGACCTCGACGTAGAAGGGCTCGACGGCATCGGCCAGCTCGTTGAGCGTCGACACGCGGTCCTTGTAGAGCGCCGCCACCTTTTCCAGCGACGGGCCGGCGGCGGTGCCGATGCCGCGTGCGGCCAGGCGCGGCGCCACCTCCTCGGCCAGCATCCGCTCGTCGCGGACCTTGAGGTGCTGCTGGTTGAGCCAGGCGAGCTTCTCCGGATTGAATTGCGCCGGCGAGCGGCTGATGTGCGCGAGATCGAACCAGTCGACGAACTGCTCGAGCGAGAACACCTCGTCGTTGCCGTGCGACCAGCCGAGCCGTGCCAGATAATTCAGCAACGCCGCGGGCAGGTAGCCGTCCTCGGCATACTGCATCACCGACACCGCGCCGTGGCGCTTGGACAGGCGCTCGCCGTCGGCGCCGAGGATCATCGGCACGTGGGCGAAGGCCGGCAGCGGCGCGCCCAGCGCGCGGTAGATGTTGATCTGGCGCGGCGTGTTGTTCACGTGGTCGTCGCCGCGGATGCAGTGGCTGATGCCCATGTCGAGGTCGTCCACCACCACGCCGAAGTTGTAGGTCGGCACGCCGTCGGCGCGCAGCAGGACGAGGTCGTCGAGCTCGGCGTTGGCGATTTCGATGCGCCCCTTGACGAGGTCGTCCCAGGCGACCGCACCGTCGTCCGGATTGCGGAAGCGCAGGATCGGCCGGACATCGGCGGGCGGCGTCTTTCCCTTGGCATTCTCCGGCCGCCAGCGGCCGTCGTAGCGCGGCTTCTCGCCGCGCGCGCGCTGCGCGGAGCGCAAAGCGTCGAGCTCTTCCTTGCTGGCGTAGCACCAGTAGGCATGGCCCGTCTTGACGAGCTGCTGCGCCACCTCGGTGTAGCGGGCGAGACGCTGCATCTGGTAGAACGGGCCCTCGTCCCAGTCGAGGCCGAGCCAGGCCATGCCGTCGAGGATGGCGTCGATGGAGGCCTGCGTCGAACGCTCGAGGTCGGTGTCCTCGATGCGCAGGATGAAAGTGCCGCCGTGCTGGCGCGCATAGGCCCAGGAATACAGCGCCGTGCGGGCGCCGCCGACATGAAGATAGCCGGTCGGGCTGGGAGCGAAGCGTGTGCGGACTGTCATGCGGGACCCGGCGCCTGAAAGGAAGGCGTCATTTTAAGCGATCGAGCCGCTTGCCCGAGGGAAAATTGACCGGAATCGGTCGCCATGAGAAAATGCGCGCCGTCTTGGGCGGCTAGCTCAGCGGTAGAGCACTGCCTTCACACGGCAGGGGTCACAGGTTCGAACCCTGTGCCGCCCACCAGGACACCAAAGGCCCGCTTGCGATTGCGGGCCTTTTCGTTCAGGCCCTCAGGCCTTTTTCCAGCAGCTCTGCAACCACCTCGTTGAGACCGGCCTTGCGCTCCATCGCCAGCGCCTGGATGCGCTTCACCAATCCGCCGTCCAGCTTGGCGGCGAAGGGCACCAGTCCTTGCGCCCGCTCGCGCTCGCGCTGCTCGCGTCGGCTGGTGGCAACCGTCGCATTGGCGCCGAAGCGGCCGGGGGTACCGGCGCGTTTCATCCGGCCATCGATTTTCAGTCCCTTGAGCTTTTCCAGGTCGGTCTTTTTCATATCCATTTTTTTCGCGTGAGGTGTCCCGCATTATACGGCCTCACACCTGATTTTCTCTCATAAGTTAATGACTTTTTGGGGATTTTCAGGCATGATAGCGGGCTTCAAATCAGGTGGTTTCAGGCATGGCTGACAAAGGCATCACCCCCCCGCATTACGAATTTTCCGAAAAATACGACCCCGAGCACGCGCGGAAGTATTTCCACAAGCACAACACCGGCTTCTGGCGCCGGCTGTCGACCTGGCGGGAAGTCGGCATGGCACGCAAGGCCCTCGCCATGGCCGGACGGCCGCGTTCGGTGCTCGACCTGCCCTGCGGCACCGGCCGCTTCTGGGCCATGCTGGCCGAGGAGCCGAACCGCCGGATCTACGTCGCCGACAACAGCCAGAACATGATCGACGCCGGGCTGGAGCTGCGCCCGCGCGAGGTCGTCGCGCGCATCGAGAAGTCCTTCTGCCTGTCGGCCTTCGACACCGGCCTGCCGGACGATTTCGTCGAGTGCGTCTTCAGCATCCGCCTGATGCACCACATCGAGAAGAGCGAAGACCGTATCCTGATGCTGAAGGAATTCGCCCGCATCAGTTCCGGCACGGTGATCGTCTCGCTCTGGGTGGACGGTAACTTCCGCGCCTGGCGCAACGAGGTCAACGACGCGCGCAAGGCGCGCATCCGCGGCGCCGACCGCCCGCGCGACCGCTTCGTCTTCAAGCGCGCCGACATCGAGCGCGACTTCGCCGCCGCCGGCCTCGACATGATCGGCCACGTCGACTTCATCAAGTCCTGGGACAAGTGGCGCGCCTATGTGCTGCGCGTGAAAAAATAAACCGCCGATGAAGGACTTCATCAACGAGCGCTGGCGGCCGATCCTCGCCCACAACGGCCTGTCCGACTTCGACGCCCTGTGGAAGCTCAAGGCGGACTGGTTCGAGGAACCCAACCACCGCCGCGGCGGCTGGAGCGGCGTCTCGCGCTGCGAACTGAGCCTGCCCGGCGGCGGCAGCCGCGCGATCTTCCTCAAGCGCCAGGAAAACCACAAGGCGCGGCTGTGGACCCATCCGGTGCGCGGCGCACCGACCTTCCTGCGCGAGTTCCGCCACATCCAGCACTACCGCGCCTGCGGCGTGCCGACGCTGGAGCCGGTGTACTTCGCCATGCACAAGGTCGGCAAGGACGAGCGCGCCATCCTCGTCACCGAGGAGCTGACCGGTTTCGTCTCGATGGAGGACCGCGTGCAGCGCTGGCTGAAGGACGGCGCCCCGTCCCGGCCGCTGCGCCTGCGCATGCTCAAGGCCATCGCCGCCCTGCTGCGCGACATGCACGCCCACGGCATCCAGCACAACTGCTTTTTCCCCAAGCACGTCTTCGTCCGCGTGAATGCCGACGGCGGCATCGAGGCGCGCGTCATCGACCTGGAGAAGTCGCGCTGGCGCCCGTCGAAGGTCGTCTGCGCCATCCGCGACCTGTACACCCTGAATTACCACTCGCAGATGTGGAGCCGCAGCGACCGCCTGTGGTTCTTCAAATCCTACTTGCAGGTCGACCGCCTGACGCCCTTCGCCAAGTGGCTGTGGCGCACCGTCGCGGCGCGCTCGGACCGGAAGAGGCGCATCCAGCCGCCGGCGCTCTTCCTCACCGCAAAGCCTGGCGTCGCCGAGTAAGCGCGAAGGGCGATGCGGCTCGCGTTCACCCTCTTCAAGTACTTCCCCTTCGGCGGCCTGCAGCGCGACTTCCTGCGCATCGCCCTCGCCTGCCAGGCGCGCGGCCACGCCATCCGCGTCTACACCCTGTCCTGGCAGGGCGACGTCCCCGCCGGCTTCGAGGTGGTGAAGGCGCCGGTGAAGGCGCTCTCCAACCACCGCCGCTACGAGAAGTTCGCCGACTGGGTGCGCAAGGATTTGGCGGCGCGCCCGGCCGATCGCCTGGTCGGCTTCAACAAGATGCCGGGGCTGGACGTCTACTACTGCGCCGATCCCTGCTACGAGGACAAGGCGCGCACCCTGCGCGGCCCGATGTACCGCCTCTCCGGCCGTTACCGGCACTTCGCCGCCTACGAGCGCGCGGTGTTCGCGCCAGAGGCGAAGACCGAGATCCTCATGATCTCCGCCGTGCAGCAGGCCCTCTACGAAAAGCACTACGGCACGCCGGCTGCGCGCCTGCACCTGCTGCCGCCGGGCATCGCGCCGGACCGCCGCGCGCCGGCGAATGCCGCCGAGATCCGCTCAGGCTTCCGCCGCGAATTCCATCTCGGCGACGGCGACCTGCTGCTGGCGCAGATCGGCTCCGGCTTCAAGACCAAGGGACTCGACCGCAGCCTGAAGGCGCTCGCCGCCCTGCCCGACGATCTCAAGCGGCGCACGCGCCTCATCGCCATCGGCCAGGACGATCCGAAGCCCTTCGTCTCCATGACGCGCTCGCTCGGGCTCGGCGAACGGGTGCGCATCCTCAAGGGCCGCGACGACATTCCGCGCTTCCTGCTCGGCGCCGACCTGCTGATCCATCCCGCCTACAACGAGAACACCGGCACGGTGCTGCTGGAGGCCGTGGTCGCCGGCCTGCCGGTGATCACCACCGCCGCCTGCGGCTACGCCCACTACATCGCGGAGGCCAACGCCGGCCGCGTCGTGCCGCTGCCCTTCGACCAGGCCGGCTTCAATGCCCTCCTCGCCGGCATGCTGGCCGACGACGCCGCGCGCAAGCAATGGGGCGCCAGCGGCCTCGCCTGGGCGGAAACCGCCGACATCTTCAGCCTGCCCGAGCGCGCGGCGGATATCATTCTCGGCACATGAGCCAACCCGAGACTCTCTTTCTCGACGAGCCTTTCCGCACGCTGTGGGCGGGTCAGGATGCTTTTCAAGCGGCGCGTGCATTGCAGGGCAAGGTGCTGCGCGAGCTGGAAGGCCGCCGCACCCTGCGCACCGAGGTCGCCGGGCGCGGCTACTACGTCAAGCTGCACCGCGGCGTCGGCTGGGGCGAGATCCTCAAGAACCTCGTCACGGCGCGCCTGCCGGTGCTCGGCGCCGAGCACGAATGGCTGGCCATCAAGCGCCTGACCGAACTCGGCGTCGACACCATGAAGGCCGTCGCCTTCGGCCGGCGCGGATCAAACCCGGCAAAACTGGAATCTTTCATCGCCACCGAGGAGCTGGCGCCGACGGTGAGCCTCGAGGACTACTGCCGCGACTGGCCGACGAACCCGCCGGCGCCGGCGCTGAAGCGCGCGCTGGTCGCCCGCGTGGCAGAGATGGCGGGCAGGATGCACCGCGGCGGCGTCAACCATCGCGACTGCTACATCTGCCACTTCCTGCTGCATACCGAGCCGGCACCTTCGCCCGCCGCGCTGCGCCTGTCGCTGATCGACCTGCACCGCGCCCAGGTGCGCGCGGGCGCCGCACCGCGCCGCTGGCGCGACAAGGACCTGTCAGCGCTGCATTTCTCCTCGCTGGAAATCGGCCTCACCGCGCGCGACCGGCTGCGCTTCCTGCGTGCCTATTTCGGGCGGCCGCTGCGCGAGATCCTGGTCGAGGAAGCCGATCTCCTCGCCCATCTCGAACGCGAAGGCAGGCGCCTGATGGAACGCTACCGGCGAAAATTCGCGCCGAAGGCAAGCACATGAGCCAGTGGCAGGTCCTGCCGGGTGCGGATCCCTTGGCGGCCGAACGCTTCGCCGACCTGGATGCCGTCTTCGCCCTCGAAGGCGAGATCGTCGCCAAGGATTCGACGACGCGCACTGTGCGCGTCGAAGTCGATGGCCGCCGCTACTACGTCAAGCGCTACCACGGCCTTGGCAAGAAACCGCTCAAGCGGCTGCTCGCCAGGCCGCGCGTGCAGCTGGAATGGGAGAACCTGCAGCGCTTCGCCGACTGGGGCATCCCCACGGCACGGCTCGTCGCCTGCGGCCTCGAGCGCCAGGGCGGACGCTTCGTGCGCGGCGCGCTGATCACGGCGGAGATCCCCGGCACCACCGACCTCGGCCGGCTCGCCCGCGCGCACGACCCGCGGCTCAAAAGTCAGTCCTGGCGGGACGGCGTGTCGACCCAGGTCGCCGACATCGCCCGCCGCCTGCACGGCCGCCGCTTCGTGCATGGCGACCTGAAGTGGCGCAACCTGCTGGTGGACGCCGCCGGCAAGGTCTTCCTGATCGATTGCCCGAGCGGCGGCTTCTGGTGGCCGCCCTTCCTGCAATACCGCATCGTCAAGGACCTCGCCTGCCTCGACAAGGTGGCGAAGCGCCAGCTCTCGCGCACCCGACGCCTGCGTTTCTACCTCGACTACGCGCAGAAGAAAAAGCTCGACGACGCCGACAAGCGGCGCATCCGCCAGATCGCCGGCTTTTTCACCGGACGCGACGAGGCGCAGGAATCCGCGGCATCCCTGCGCGCCGGCGGCCGCCGGGTGCTCGCGCCGAGCACGGTCGCGCTCGACGACGGCAGCGAGCTGGTCGTCGAACGCTGGCTGCGCATCCTGCCCGGCAAGCGGCTCACCGGCATCGGCCAATGGAACGGGCAGGCCGTGCTGGCCAAGCTCTTCGTCGCCGCCCGCGGCGACGAGCGCCACTGGCAGCGCGAATGGCGGGGCATCGACAGCCTGCAGGCACATGGCCTGCCGACGCCGAAGCGGCTGGCCAGCGGCCGGTTGGAAGGGGCAGGCCATTACGTACTCACCGAATACCTCGACGGCGCGCGCTGCCCGGACGCTGCGGCAGCCGGCGAACTGGCAAGCGTGTTCGAAACGGTCGGCCGCATGCACGCCCGCGGCATCCTGCAGGAGGACGTCCACCTCGGCAATTTCCTGCTGCATGCGGACAAGCTGTACGTCGTCGACGGCGACGCCATCCGGCCTGACGCCTCGGAGCGCGAGCGCCTGGACAACCTGGCCCTGCTCTTCGCCCAGCTGGCGCCGGCGGCCTGCAGGGCAATGCAGGTCGGGCTGCTGGCCGCCTACCGCAAGGGCAACCCGGGGCTCACCGTCGACGCCGCGCAACTCGAGGCCGCCATCGTCCGCGCCCGCGAAGCACGCCTCGCCGACATCCTCGACAAATGCCTGCGCGACTGCAGCCTGTTCAAGGTCGCCCGGCGCACCGACCGCTTCTTCTCGCTGGTGCGCAGCGAGGCCGACTTCCTCGCCCCGCTGATCGCCGACCCGGACGCCTGGCTCGAACAGGGCGAAGCCCTCAAGCGCGGCCGCAGCGCCACGCTGGCGCGGGTCGAACTGGAAGGCCGCAAGCTGGTCATCAAGCGCTACAACATCAAGGGCGCCGGCCACGCCCTCTCGCGCGCCTGGCGGCCGAGCCGCGCCTGGCATTCGTGGATCGAGGCGCACCGGCTACGCTTCCTCGGCATCGCCACGCCGCGTCCGCTGGCGCTCATCGAGCACCGCCTCGGCCCGCTGCGCGGCCGCGCCTGGCTCGTCAGCGAATACTGCGAGGGGCCGAACCTGCAAACGCGCCTGGACGGGCACGCGGAGAGCGGCGCGCCCGCCAGGGTCAAGGAAGCCGTGCGCGCGCTCTTTGCCCGCCTGGCTGCCGAACGCATCAGCCACGGCGACCTGAAGGCCACCAACTTCCTCTGCTGCGGGGATGAACTGGTCGTGCTCGACCTCGACGCGATGCGCCGGCACGACAGCGAAGCCGCCTGGCGCAAGGCCTGGCGGAAGGACCGCGCCCGCTTCCTGCGCAACTGGCCCGAGGGCAGCGTCCTGCGGCGCGAGATGGATGCGGCGCTGCCGCCGGACTGACTTTCCCTACTGAATCGTTACTTCTGCCGGCTCGCGGAACTGCATGGCGTGCAGTTTGGCGTAGTGGCCGTTCAGGGCGAGCAGCTCGGCATGGCTGCCGCGCTCGACGATGCGCCCCTGCTCCATCACCAAAATCGTGTCGGCGCGCTCGATGGTGGACAGGCGGTGGGCGATGACCAGCGTGGTGCGGCCGCGCATGGCGGTATCGAGCGCCGCCTGGATGTGGCGCTCGGACTCGGTGTCGAGCGCCGAGGTGGCCTCGTCGAGGATGAGGATCGGCGCGTCCTTCAGCAAGGCCCGCGCGATGGCCAGGCGCTGGCGCTGGCCACCGGAGAACAGCACGCCGTTCTCGCCGACCAGGGTGTCGAAGCCCTGCGGCAATCTGTCGATGAACTCGCGCGCGAAGGCGGCCTCGGCGGCGCGCTCGATGTCGGCGCGCGGCGCCCCGGCGAGGTCGCCATAGGCGATGTTGCCGGCCACCGTGTCGTTGAACAGGGTCACCTGCTGGGTGACGACGGCGACATGGCGGCGCAGGTTGCGCAGGACGTAGTCCTCGACATCCACCCCGTCGATGAGGATCTGGCCTTCCTGGTGATGGTAGAAGCGCGGGATCAGGTTGGCCAGCGTCGACTTGCCGCTGCCGGAACGGCCGACCAGCGCCACCATCCGGCCGGGCGCGATGGTGAAGTCGAGCCCGTCGAGCACGCGCCGCTCCGCCCCGGGATAGGCGAAGGAGAGGTCGCGCACCTCGATGCGGCCGCTGACGCGCTCGCGCGCCACCGTGCCGGTGTCGGTCTCCGCCGGCTCGTCGAGCTGCTCGAAGATGCTCTCGGCCGCCGCCACGCCCTTCTGGATGGTGGAGCTGACTTCCGACAACTGGCGGATCGGCTTGGGCAGGAGCCCGGCGGCGGTGATGTAGGCGACCAGTTCGCCGGGCGAGGCATCGCCGCGCAGCCAGAGCACGAGAAAGAACAGCACGCCCATGGCGATGTAGATGAGCAGCTGCAGCACCGGGGTATACACCGCGGAGGTGCGCACCATGCGCAATTGCCGCGCCATGTTGTTGCTGCTGGCGTCGCGGAAGCGGCTGCGCTCGTAGTCCTCGCCGCCGAAGCTGCGCACGACGCGGTGGCCCTGGATGGCCTCGGAGGCGACGTGGGTGACGTCGCCCATCGCCAGCTGGATTTTCTTCGCCTGCTTGCGGAACTTGCGGCTGGCGCGCGTCACCAGCACGGCAATCACCGGCAGCAACGCCGCCATCACCAGCGTCAGCTTCCAGTTCATCCACAGCAGGTAGGCGAAGAGGAACGTTATCGTCAGCCCCTCGCGAATCACCACCTTGATGGCGTCGGTGGCCGCCCCCGTCACCATGGTCACATTGAAGGTGATGCGCGAGATCAGGTGGCCCGAGTTGTGCAAGTCGAAGTAGCGGTCCGGCAGCGTCAGCAGGCTGTCGAAGAGCGCCACGCGCAGGTCGTGCACCACCCCGGTCGCCACCCGGGCCAGGAAATAGTTGCCGAGAAACGAGCCGAGCCCCTGCCAGGCGGCGATGAGGACGATCAGCAAGGGCACGGCGTGCATCATCTGCAGGCGGCCGAGCAGCGGCACGCCCGCCAGCGTCGCCGCCGTCGGATCGGCGAGGCCGTCGACGAAATACTTCAGCACCGAAGCGAGCATCGGCTGCGACGAGGCGAAAACGACATAGCCCGCGATGCTCACGGCAAACCAGCCGAGGTAGGGCCGGACGTAGGCGAGCAGGCGGAAGTAGAGGCTCAGGCTGGAAGAGACGCTGGCGGGCTTTTCTGGAGCGTGCATGTGACGTGCTTTAGGCGGCGCGCACGGCGAAAGGATGGCGGCATTCTAGCACGGGCGATCGGAGCCTTCTGGCTGGTAAAATGCCGGCCTACGACACGCATCCCGGCCGGCGGCAGGCACGCTCCCTTGCAGATCCTGGAACACGACGACTATCTCGCCCTGCGCGCCGGCGCACAGGCGCTGGAGCGCGACCGCTACGGCGATAAAGTGCTGGCGCTGGCTGACGGCAGCTACCTCAAGCTGTTCCGCCGCAAACGGCTGATCTCCTCGGCAGCCTGGTACCCCTATGCAAAACGTTTCGCCGACAATACTCAGGCGCTGGCCGAGCGGGGCATCCCCTGCCCCGAAGTGACGGGCCTCTACCGCATCCCGAGCATGCGCCGCGATGCCGTGCGCTACCGTCCGCTCGAAGGACGCACGCTGCGCCAGCTGGTCGCCGCGGGCGCGGACACGCCCGGCCTGCGCGCGCGGCTCGGCGCCTTCGTCGCCGGCCTGCACGCCGCCGGCGTCTACTTCCGCTCCCTGCACCTGGGCAACATCGTGCTCACCCCGGCCGGCGCCCTCGGCCTGATCGACATCGCCGACCTGCGCGCCGGGAAGCGGCCGCTGCCGGCGCACCGGCGGCGGCGCAACCTACAGCATCTGCTGCGCGACGGCAACGACCGCGCCTGGCTGCAGGACGACACGGCCTTCGACGCCGCCTACCGCGCTGCACAGGAGGCGCCGCCGCGATGAAACCCGCCAGCGCCGACTTCCGCGCCGACATCAACGGCCTGCGCGCCGTGGCGGTGATCGCCGTGGTGCTGTTCCACTTCCGCGTCGCCGGCTTTTCCGGCGGCTTCGTCGGCGTCGACGCCTTCTTCGTCATCTCCGGCTACCTGATGACGCGCCTCATCCTCGGCCCGCTCTCCCTGGGCCGCTTCTCGGTGCTCGATTTCTATCTGGCACGGGCCCGTCGCATTTTCCCGGCCCTGGCCGCCTTGTGTTCGCTGCTGCTCGCCTACGGCTGGTTCAGCCTCTCCCCGATGGATTACCAGCAGCTGGCCAAGCATGCCGGTGCCAGCCTGTTGTTCATCTCGAACCACACTTACTGGAAAGAGTCCGGCTACTTCGATGCCGATGCGCACGAGAAGTGGCTGCTGCACACCTGGTCGCTTTCCGTCGAGTGGCAGTTCTATCTCCTCTATCCCCTGCTCGTCGTCGCCGTTCACCGCCTCCTTCGGCGGCCGTCGGGCGTGACCGGCGCGCTGTGGGCGGTCTTCCTCGCCTCGCTCGCCTGGTCGGCCTGGCTGGCCTTCGCCAATCCGTCGAAGGCCTTCTTCCTGCTGCCGACGCGCGCCTGGGAGATGCTCGCCGGCGGACTGATCTTCGTGCACCAGGACGCCTGCAACCGCCTGGCGCGCAAGCTGCCCTGGCGGGAGCCGGCCGGCCTCGCCGCCATCCTTGCGGCGAGCCTGTGGCTGACGCCGGACACGCCCTGGCCGGGCCTCGCCGCGCTGCTGCCGGTCGTCGGCGCGGCGCTGCTCCTCCTCGACAGCGGCGGCAGGACACGCCTGCTCGGCGGCGCCCCCGTGCAGGCCGTCGGCCGCTGGTCCTACTCGATCTACCTGTGGCACTGGCCCGTCGTCGTCTGGCTGCACCAAAGTCAGTCGCGCCAGCACGGCGCCTGGATCGCCGCCGGCATGGCGGCCTCGATCCTGCTCGGCTGGCTGTCCTTCCGGCTGGCGGAGAACCCGGCGCGGCGCTTCATCAACCGCTTCCGGCTGGCGACGGCACTGGCCGTCAGTGCCGCGATGGTGCTTGCGCCGTTCGCCATCGCCGCGGCCCTGCATTACCAGAGCGAGCGCGTCACCGCGCTGCGCTTCAAGGACCATCCGCGCCTGGCCGACGTGCGAGCGCTGGAGGCCCTGCAGGCGCGCTACTTCGGCGAACTCTACAAGCCGCTCTACCGTGAAGGCAGTTGCTTCCTCGTCCCGGAGAAATCCCACGACAGCTTCGCGCCGGAGTGCGCCGGCGAGCGGCCGCGCATCGTGCTGTGGGGCGACTCCCACGCCGCCCACCTGTGGCCGGGCCTGAAGGCGGCGATGCTGCCCGGGGAAGCGGCGCAATGGACGGCCTCAGGCTGTCCGCCGCTGATCGGCGAGGCCTTCGCCAAGCGGCCGCATTGCCGGACCATCAACGACTGGGTGCTGAGCAAGGTGCTGGAGATGCGGCCGCAGGTCCTCATCCTCGCCGGGGCCTGGATCAAGCACGACGAGGCGACGATCCGCCGCGGCCTGGCGGAAACCCTGGCGCGCCTCGGCGCCGACCCGGCCTGGCGCCCGCGCATCGTGCTGGTCGGCAGCGTCCCGGCCTGGCGCAAGCCGCTGCCGAAGCTGCTTGCCAGCGATTTCCTCGGCGGCGACGAGCGCCAGCGCTCGCGCAACGACCTCGATCCCGACATGGCCCGCCGCGACGCGCTGATCCGGGAACTCGCCGCCGGCCGCGCGGAATTCTTCTCGCCGATCGCCGCCGCCTGCGACGACAGCGGCTGCCTTCGCTATATCGAGAGGGACGGCGCTCGGCTGCCCTTCGCCTTCGACTACGGCCACATGATCGAGGAGAGCTCTGTGATGGTGGTGGCCGCGCTGTTCCGGCAGCTGGGCGACACCCCCGCGCGGCAGCCATGAACGCCCGCCTCCTCTTCGTCTCCAAGGGCGAGGCCTCCTCCTCGACGCGCTACCGCGCGCTGCAGTTCTTCCCGCTCTGGCGCGCGGCCGGCTTCGAACCGGCGCACGTCACCGCCTCCGGCGGCCTCCGGGCCACGCTGGACATGCTGCGGCAGGCGCGCCGGGCAGACGTGGTGATCGTGCTGCGCAAGACCTTCCCCGCCATCCTGCTCTGGCTGCTGCGGCGGGCGGCGCGCCGCCTCGTCTTCGATTTCGACGACGCCATCTTCTGCAACACCGACGGCACGCCCTCGCGCACGCGCATGGCGCGCTTCGCCGCGATGGCGCGGGCCTGCGACCACGTCCTCGCCGGCAACGCCTTCCTCGCCGGCAATGCCGCCGCCTTCAACCCGGCGGTGACGCTGGTGCCCACCTGCCTCGACGCGGCGCGTTACCGCGTCGAGGCGGTCAAGCCGGCCGAAACGCTGGACCTGGTGTGGATCGGCAGCCGTTCGACACGCAAGTATCTGGCGGAGGCGATGCCCTGGCTGGCCGCGGCGGCGCAACGCCTGCCGCAGCTGCGCCTGAAGATCGTCGCCGACTTCGACCTGCCCGACTGCGGCGTGAGGACGCTGCCGGTGGCCTGGCGCGCCGAATCGGAGGCGCAGGAACTGGCCGCCTCGCACATCGGCATCGCGCCGATGCGCGACGACGACTGGAGCCGCGGCAAGTGCGCCCTCAAGGTGCTGCAGTGCATGGCGGCCGGCCTGCCGGTGGTGTCGTCGAAGGCCGGCGCGAATGCGGAGGTGATCGAGGACGGCGTGCATGGCTTCCTCGCCGCAACCCCGGAGGAGTGGGCGGAGCGCATCGCGCAGCTCGCCGGGGATGCCGAACTGCGGCGGCAAATGGGCGAGGCGGGGCGCCGTCGCGTGGAGGCTGACTTTAGCGTCGAAGCGGTGTTCGACCGGCTGCGGACGGCAATCGCTTCGCAGCGCTAGGGCTGCGCCGGCACGGCGACAATCACCGCGTCGCCGGCCTTGTTGGCGAAGCGCTGCACGGCCTTCAGCCCCTGATCCGCAAGCCACTTCTCCACGTCCGCATCCTTGCGCGGCGCCTCGATGGCGACCATGTCGATGCGTTTTTCCGCCAGCGCCTGCGCCATGGCCGACCGATCGAGACTGACCGACTGCGCCGCCCGCCAGCCGGCGTAGTAGGCGAGGCGCGCGTTGTCGACGCCGACGCGCGCGCTGTCGGCTGCGTTGGCGCCGAGCCAGCGCCCGGCCTCGACGATGTGCGTCTTCTTCGGCGAGAAGGAGACGACGTTCGCCGCCATGGTCAGCAGGGCCAGCGCCGCCATCAGCATCCGCCAGCGCGGAAAGCGCCGCATCAGCAGCGCCAGACCGGCCGCCGCGACCGGCACCATCAGGAGATTCAGCATGCTGACGTAGCGGCCGACGAGGAAGAACTGGTGCGTGACGAAGGCCGTCAGCACCAGCAGGTAGGCGAGGAAGGCCCAGGGCAGCGGCTGCCAACGCGCCAGCGCCGCCCGAACCGGGTTGGCAACGACGGCATAGGCGAGCGGCACGACGAATACGCCCGCCATCTTGAGGAACTTCATCGGGATGACCGACAGCAGGCCGAAGAACAGGATGTAGCCGGCCTCCTCGCGCGAATACTTGAACGGAAACACGTGCTCCGACATCCTGCCGGCCGCTTCGCCGACGATTTGCAGCATGCGCAGCGGATTGGCGGCATCGAGGTAATACGCAACCCGTGTAGGCACGGCCAGCAGGCCGGTGCCGAAGAGGACGCCTGCAAGCGACGTCGCCGCAAGCGGCACGCATCCGATCATGAACACGCGCCGCGTTCGCTGCCCCGCCGGCGCGGCGAAGGCCTGCCACAGCATCAGCGCTGGGAAAAAGGCCACCGCCTCGAGACGGAACAGGGCGGCGATGCCGAGCGCCACCTGGCAGGCAATGGCCTCGCGCCAGCGCGGCGCCGCCTCCCAGCGCATCGCCAGCCAGAAGGCCAGCAGGCAGAAGAACCAGTAGCCGTATTCGCGCAGCAGCTCGTTGCGGTAGCCGTTGTAGGCCGGCATGGCCAGCACGACCAGGCAGGCCGCCCAGGCGGCTTCCGGCAGGCGATGGCGCGTGATGGCGACGAGCAGGCTGCAAGCGCCCGCCATCAGCAGGGCGTTGAGCAGGTGTCCGGACGTTTCCGGCGCCAGTCCCGTCAGGGCCGACAGGCTGGCCATCAGCATCGACAGGAACTGCCAGTCGATGCCGTGGCGTTGCAGCGCGAACCCATGCTCGAGCATCGCGCGCGCCGCGTCGACATAGTAAATGCCGTCGCGATTGATCAGGCTGCCGCCGCGCGCGATCAGGGACAGCAGCAGGCTGCCGATGAACGCCGCGCGCAGGGGGCCGATCGCCCGCGCCCAAGTCATGAACTGCGCCGTCATTGCATCCTCCGCGCATCGCCAATCTGTCCGGCATTGGCATATATCCTGATTGCCGCCTTGCCACCGGCGTCGGGTGGCCAGCGGAACACTTCCCGCAACGCCGGGCCGCCGGGCCCGAACAGCCGCGGGAAATCCTCCGGCGACTCGACCGCCAGCAGCACCGGCTCGGAGCCCTTCGCCAGCCGCAACGCCTCCGCCTCGTCGATCCATACCCTGAAGGTGCCCAGGCCCAGCTGCAGCGTCACCGGCGTGTCGAGGTGGTGGATCCGTTTCACGTCCAGGCCGCTGGCCGCCAGCGCATGGGCGGCCTGCTCCGCCGCGACGGTGTAGCGCACCTCCTCGCTGTCGCGCGCGGCCTTGTCATGATAGGTCCACCAGGTTCCGGCGAGGAAGAACAAAGTCAGTCCCGCCAGCACGGCGGCCGTCAGGCGCCCGCCGATGCGCGCAGCCAGTGGCGACATCTCGCGGCCGGCGAGCAGCGCCGCCGCCGGCCACAGCGGCAGCAGCAGATCGCCGCGGTGGTGCGAGGCGAGCGAGAAGAGGACGATGCCGCCGACGATCCAGCAGAAGAGGAAGCGCTCGAAGCGGCGCGCGTCGGCCTCCGCAGCGGGATGGCGGACGATGCGCCACAGGGCGTACAGCGCGAACAAGCTGAAGGGCAGGAAGCGCAGGATGAAATACAGCGTCGGCCTGGGCAGGTTGCGGCCGGGGAAGCCGCCCTTGCCGACGCCGGTGGCCTGCCCGACCAGTTCCTCGAAAAAGAGCTTGCTGACCAGCGGCTCGCCGGCCGAGACGATGGCCGGCACGAGCCAGCCCAAAGTCAGCAACAGGAACACGGCGATGCCGGCCCATTGCGCGCCCGCCAGGCGCGGCGTGGCCGGATCGCTGCGCCGCTCCCAGAACCAGGCCAGCAGTCCCATGGCGGCGAGCACCAGGCCGAGCGGTCCCTTGATCAGGGTGGCGAGACCCGCCCAGAACCAGAACGGCGTCCAGCCGCCGCCGCGCGCCCAGGCGCGGTGCGCGGCGAAGGCGCCGGCTGCCACGACCAGCGCGAACAGCGCGTCGGTGCGCACCAGGGCGATGTGCTTCGTCATCATCGGCGCCAGCACCACGGCGAGCCCGGCCAGCCCGCCGGCCAGGATGCCATAGCGCCGCCGCCCGACCTCGAGGACGAGGAGCGCCATGGCCAGCACCGCCAGCGCCGACGGCAAGGCCAGGGTCAGGCGGTTGATGCCGCCGATTTCCGCGAAGAGGGAAGCGGCCCAGGTGTGCAGCGGCGGCTTCGACATGATGCGGCCGCGGATGTCCTGCTGCACCAGCCAGTGGCCCTCCCAGACGACGTCCATGACGTAGCCGACGTTGCGGTCCTGCGCATCGGCTTCGAGGTTGGACGGACCGGTCAGGCGCAGCGTCAGGAGCGCCAGCACCAGCGCCGCCAGAAGGACGCGCCAGGCAAGCGGCCGCTGCCAGGGGCCCATCAGGGTTCCCCCGGCCTGCCGCCGCGCCTTCGCCAGCGCCAGAGCAGGAAGGCGCCGACCAGCAGCACGATGCCGGCGGCGACCAGCTTGCCGACCCCGTCCATCGCCTTCTCGTCGACCACGCCGCTGCCGATCAGCACGGCGATGACGCCCTGTGGCAGGTAGCCGATGAAGGATCCGACCAGGAACACCCGCGCGCTGACCTGGGAGAGCGCCAGGCCGCTGTTGATCATGACGCTGGAGAGCGGCAGTTGGCGGATCAGCACCACCGTCTTGATCGAGGAGCGCACATGGAAGGCCTTGCCGACGAGGCGATGGTTGCCGAAGCGTTCCTTGAGCCAGCCGCGGCCGCCGCTGCGCACGGCGCAGAAGGTGATGTAGGAGCCGAGGAGCGAACCGGCCTGCGCCAGGATCAGGCCCTGCCAGAAGCCGAAGGCCAGCCCGCCGACGACGTAGAACATCAGCCGCGGCGCCCCCAGCGCCACCAGCGCCGTGACGATGGCAGCGTAAGTGGCCTCGGCCCAGAAGTCGTCGCCGGCAAGGAAATCGCGCAGGTGGCGGATGTCGCGGGCGATCTCGCCGACCGGCGTGAAGTAGAGGATCACGAAGGCCGCCGCGGCGACGGCGAGCAGCATCAGCAGGCGGCGCAGCTCCTTCGAGAAGCCGGGCGCCACCGACGCCAGTTCGATGTCGTCCTCGACGCCTTCCGGGATGTCCTCCCCGGAACCGCTCATTTTCCCGGCCCTTGCTCCGCCCCGCCGCCCACGCGCTCCGCCGGCACCGCGCGGGCGGCGAACCAGCGCACGCCGAAGCAGTCGCGGATGCCGCGCCAGAGCCGGTTGTGCACGCCGTACTTCGACACGCCGCGCAGGCGCGGGCGATGGTTCACCGGGGATTCGGCGACCGTGAAACCCTTGGTGCGCAGCAGCGTCGGCATGAAGCGGTGCAGGCCGTTGAACACCGGCAGCTCGCGCACGCAGGCGGCACGCACGACGCGCACGCCGCAGCCGCTGTCGCTGACGCGGTCGCCGGTCGCCCAGTTGCGAAAGCCGTTGCCGACGCGCGAGGACAGCTTGCGGATGAAGTTGTCCTGGCGCTTGGCGCGCACGCCGGTGACGCAGTCGACGCCGAGCCGGCGCGCTTCATCCAGCATGTGCGGCAGGTCGGCCGGATCGTTCTGGCCGTCGCCGTCGAGGGTGCCGATCCACTCGCCGCGCGCGGCGCGGAAACCGGTCGCCACCGCGGCGCTCTGGCCGAAGTTGCGGCGGTGGCGCAGGCTGCGCACGATGCCGCCGGTTTCCAAAGTCAGTCGCCGCAGCACGGCGGGGCTGTCGTCGCTGCTGGCGTCGTCGACGAAGATCACTTCATAGGCTTCCGCCCGGCCCTTGAAGGCGGCCTGGATCTCGCGCACCATGGGCTCGATGTTCTCCGCCTCGTTATAGACGGGAATCACGATGGAGAAAAACGGGGGGAGCTGCATGGGCTGCCACGCAAAAAATGCGAATGATACAGGAAGAACAGTAGCTTAGCCCGCTGCCTTGTCCAGCAAACGGCCGAAACGGCGGTAGTCCTCCGCCTGCGGGGTGCGCAGGCGGCTCTTCAGCTGCGCGCCCAGCACGCGCGGCAGCAGCCAAGGTTGTTGCCGGCGCATGCGCCGCCAGAAGCGCTTGAGGTAGCGGCGGAAGTGGCGGCGGACATCCTCCTCGGCAATAAGGCCGGGATGCTCGGCGAGGAACTTGCCGAAGGTGTGGAACTGCGCGGCGAGCATGCGCACGCGCCGGCGCAGGGTGTTGCCGGGATGCTTGCGGTAGCTCGCCAGCACCTCCGGCACGCGGGCGATGGCATGGCGCGCCGACAGGCGCAGCCAGCAGTCGATGTCCTCCAGCGCCAGGTTGCGGTCGAAGCCGCCCTCGGCGAGGAAGGCTTCGCGGCGCAGGGCGACGGTCGGATTGACGACGAAGTTGTCGTCCAGGAAGAGCGTGCGCCAGGCCTCGCGGTCCGGCCCCGGGGCCGGGCGCGGCTTCTGCCGGCGGCGCACGACGGGCCGGCCGTGCTCGTCGATGATGTCGGCGTCGGCATGCACCAGCGCCAGGTCGGCGCAGGCCCACTCGGCGATGGCCTGCTGGATGCGCGCGACCTTGTCCGGATGCAGGACGTCGTCGGAGCCGAGCAGGTGCACCCATTCGCCCCGGCAGGCGGCGATCACCGCGTTCGAGGCAGCGCTGACGCCCTGGTTCTCCTGGCGCTCCAGCACGATGCGGCGGAAGCGCTCGCGATGCGGCTCGAGGAAGCGGCGGGCGACGGCCAGCGTGTCGTCCTGCGAGCCGTCGTCGATCAGCACCAGCTCCAGTTCGGGATAGCTCTGCGCGCAGACCGAGGCGAGGCAGGCCTCGATGAAGGCGGCGTGGTTGTAGGCCGGAATCGCGACGCTGACGAGGGGCTGGATCACTGCTTCTCGGCCAGCAGCATGTACTGGACGGCGACGAAGGGCTCGATCAGGCGCGTCGGCATGTACCAGCGGCGGTAGCGGCCCTTCATGTGGCTGCCCAGGGCGTGGACGCGCCAGCCGCAGTCGCGCACGGTGTCCTCGATGCTGCCGCACGTGAAGAAATGCAGGTGGGTGCGGTCCATGATGCCGGCGTCTTCATAGCGGAATTCGCCCTTGAACAGCAGCGGCAGGGACACCTTGTAGTGGCGCACGTTGGGCACGGAGAGCATCAGTTTGCAGCCCGGCGCGGTGCGCGCCTGCAGCAGGCGCAGGGCGGCCCAGGGGTCGGCGAGGTGCTCCAGCACGTCGGCGAGGATGACCAGGTCGTATTGCTCCCAGGGCACCTCCTCCGCCACCGATTCGAGGGAGCCCATCCAGACCTGTCGCAGGCGGGTTCCCGCTTGGCGCGCCGCCTCGAAGTTCAGCTCGATGCCGTCGCAGGCGCCGACGATGCCTTCCCGCTGCAGACCGGCGCCGAGCATGCCGGCGGCGCAGCCGATGTCGAGCGCCGCGCCGAAGCGGCCATGCGGGCGCAAAAAGGCCAGCAGCTCGGGCCGCTCTGCGGCGTAATACTCGGCGATTTCACAGGAATTCATGCCGGTCCGGCGCGGTCACTTGCTGACCAGCACGTCCTCCATGACCAGATAACGCAGGTCGGAACCGAAGAACATGTCGAGGGCGTCGGTCGGCGAGCAGATCATCGGCTCGCCGCGGCGGTTGAGCGAGGTGTTGAGCACGACGCCGTTGCCGGTGAGCTTTCCCATCTCGACCATCAGGTCGTAGTAGCGCGGGTTGAACGCGCGGCGCAGCACCTGGGCGCGCGCCGTGCCGTCCTGGTGTACGACTTCCGGCACGCGGGTCTTCCATTCTTCCGTCACCGGAAAGGTGAAGGTCATGAACGGCGCCGGATGCGCCGAGCCGAGCATCTGCGGGCCGACCGTGTCGAGCATCGAAGGGCAGAAGGGGCGCCAGCGCTCGCGGAACTTGATCTGCTCGTTGATGCGGTCGGCGATGCCGGGCGCGCTCGGGCAGCCGAGGATGGAGCGCCCGCCGAGGGCGCGCGGACCGAACTCCATGCGGCCCTGGAACCAGGCCACCGGCTGGCCGTCGGCGAGCAGCCGCGCGACGCGCTGCGGCACCGCGTCGATTTTCTGCCAGGCGGGCTTCGCGGGATGCCGCTCGCAGGCGGCGATGACCTCCTCGTTCGTGTAGGACGGGCCGAGGTAGACGTGCTCCATCTTTTCCACCGGCACGCCGCGCGCCACGGAAACATAGGAGGCCGCCCCCACCGCCGTGCCGGAGTCGCCCGAAGCCGGCTGCACGAACAGCTCCTTGACGTCGGGCCGCGCGATGATGCGCTGGTTGAGCTTGACGTTGAGCGCGCCGCCGCCGGCGAAGGCCAGGCGCCCGGTCTCGCGCAGGATGTCGCCCAGGTAGTAATCGAGCATCTGCAGGGCGATGTCCTCGAACAGCTTCTGCATGCTCGCCGCGTAATGGATGTAGGGGTCGTCGGCGATGTCGCCGACGCGGCGCGGACCGAGCCAGTCGATCAGCTTCGGCGAGAAATAAAAGCCCTTGCCCTCCTCCTTGTAGCGGCGCAGGCCGATCACGTTGGCGTAGTCGGTGTTGACGAGGAGCTCGCCGTCCTCGAACTTCGCCAGGCGCGAGAAGTCGTAGCGGTTCGGGTCGCCGTAGGGCGCCATGCCCATCACCTTGTACTCGCCGTCGAGCATCTCGAAGCCGAGGTACTCGGTGAGGGCGCCGTAGAGGCCGCCGAGCGAATCGGGGTCGTAGAACTCCTTGATCTTGTGGATGCGGCCGTTCTCGCCGTAGCCGAAGAAGGTCGTCGCGTACTCGCCCTTGCCGTCGATGCCGAGGATGGCGGTCTTCTCGGCGAAGCCGGAGCAGTGGTAGGCGCTGGAGGCATGGGTCAGGTGGTGCTCGACCGGCACGAGGTCGACCTTGTCCGCATCGAAGCCGAGCTGCGCCAGGCATTCGAGGATGCGACCGCGGTAGCGGCGGTAGCGGCGGTTGCCGTTGAGCAGCGCGTCGAGCGCGCGGTCCGGCGCGTACCAGTAGCGCTTGGCGTAATGCCAGCGCGCCGGCTCCATCAGGCTGATCGGCGCGAAGGGAATCGCCACGGCGTCGACGTCGGCCGGCCGGATGCCGGCGAAGTCGAGGCAGAACTTCGCCGCCTCGAGGGGCATGCGGTTCTTGGCGTGCTTGTCGCGGATGAAGCGTTCTTCCTCGGCGGCGGCGACGAGCCGGCCGTCGATGTAGAGCGCGGCGGAAGGATCGTGCGAGAGCGAGCCGGAGAGGCCGAGGATGGTCAGAGACATATAGCAGGGTGCAAGCTCTCTTAACACAGAGAACACGGAGACACAGAGATCACAGAGAGAAGCGATCGAAGGAAATCTCTGTGGACTCTGTGCCTCTGTGTTCTCTGTGTCGAAAGTGGTTCGGTTTTCATCTCATTCAGCCCAGGCGGCCAGGAAGGCCTGCCAGTGCGGCTGCTTCAGCCCTTCCAGCGCGCGGCGCACCGCCTGCATCTCGGCGTCGAAGGCCTTCGCCGTCAGCACGCCGCGCATGCGCTGGAAGTGCAGATAGACGAGGAAGGTGTTCACCACGTCCGTCTCGCAGTAGTCGCGGATCTCGTCGATGCGGCCTTCCTGCCAGGCGCCCCAGACGGCCGAGCCGTCCATGCCGAGCTTGCCGGGCAGGCCCATCAGTTTCGCCAGTTCGTCGAGCGGCGCATTGGCGCGCGGCTGGTACATCGCCAGCAGGTCCATCAGGTCGAGGTGGCGCGAGTGATAGCGGCTGATGTAGTTGTTCCACTTGAAGTCGCGGTCGTCTTCTCCCTGGTCCCAGTAGCGCGGCGCGGCGACGCCGTGGATGAGGCCGCGGTAGTGCAGCACCGGCAGGTCGAAGCCGCCGCCGTTCCAGGAGACGAGCTGCGGCGTGAACTTCTCGATGCCGTCGTAGAAGCGCTGGATGATCTCGGCTTCGGCGAGCTTCGGCGCGGCCAGCGACCAGACGGCGAAGCGCTCGCCCTCGCGCAGCGCGCAGGAGATGACGGCGACGCGCTGCAGGTGCAGCGGCAGGAAATCGCTGCCGGTGGCGGCGCGGCGCTTCTGGAAGGCGAACTCGGCGACTTCGCCGTCGGCGAGGTCGGCCGGCAGCTCGTGCAGCTTGCGGATGCCCGCCGTGTCGGGGATCGTCTCGATGTCGAAGGCCAGAACCGGCGTCATTTGGCCGCCTCGGCCGGCGCCGGCTTGCCGGCTTCCGGAAAATGGACGTGCAGATTGACGCAGCCGCCGAGCAGGACAACAAGGGCAAGCAAGAGGAATCTCGGTCTCATTCGATGACGATGCCGGGGCGGCCCGCGGTCACTTCGCGAATGCGCGACACCAGCGCCTCCCAGTCGATACGCCGATTGTAGCCGATGATGCTCACCGAGGGCATGCCGGTTCCGCGCATCAGCACCACGCCGTCGCCCTCGCGCTCGACGCCGTCCATCAGGCAGACGCCGTCCCGCAGCGTGCAGCCGAAGCCGATGCGAGCGTAGCCGAAACTGAAGCCGCTGCGCTCCGGCACGCGCTCCAGCCGGTCCGGGGTGCCGGCCTCGCCCAGCGCGGTGATGTCCTTCAGGGCGCCCAGGCTGAGCCGGCGCGGATAGTCCCCTTCGCTGCTGGCGATGCGCGCTTCGAACCTGAGCGGCTTCAGGCCCTGCATCTCCAGGTCATGCAGGTCGGCATCGAAGCGGCCCTCGATGGCGCCGAAGGCGAAGGTGCGCGTGAGCATGCCGAGGTCGAGGTTGCGCGCCGTCACCTCGGCGATCAGGCGGCGATTCTTGCCGAAGGGATCGACCAGGCGCAGCTGGTGCACGATGATGCCGCCGTCGAAGACCTCGATGGCGAGCGCGCCGTCGAGCCGCAGCAGGCCCGGCTCGTAGGCGATGCGCGGGATGCGCGCGGTGAGGCTGCCCGCCATCGACGGCAGCTTGAGGGCGCGCGAGAGCTTGGGCATGGAAACGCCCTCGATGCCGCCCTCGAATTCGCCGTGCCAGCCGGACTGACTTTTCACCAGACGCAAAGCGTCGATGACCAGCTTGCCGTCGAGCAGCGGCGCAACCAGCCCCTCGACCTTCGCCTCGTTGCCGTCCAGCTGCAGCGGCAGCCTGAAGCCGCCCAGCGGCAGGTCGCCCAGGCGCCCGGCGGCGATGCCGATCTCCGCCTCCGTCGGCGTGCCGGCTTCCCAGGGAATGCGCGCATTCACGCCATTCAGCTCCAGGTAGCCCGTGCTGTCGACAAGCGCCGCGTCCTCCAGTCCGGCATAGAAGCGGCGCAGGCCGCCGGCCGCCCATTCGGCGGAAAAGCGGGCATGGCCCGAGGCCTGCCAATCGGGAAAGCCGAGCGAGGCGAGCCAGGGCCGCAGCCAGTCGCGCATGGCGGCGGAAAGGTCGAGCGGTTCGGTGACGAAGCCCCAGTCGGTGGCCTCGCCGCGTTCGCGGTTCCAGCGCAGGCCGGCGCTCATCGCGCCGACGCCGGCCACGTCGAGCCGCGCCAGGTCCACCTCCAGCGTCTTGCGGCCGAGGCGGCCTTCCGCCTCCAGGCGCACGCCGGCCGCGCGCCGCCACGGCGCGCGATAGAGCTCGCCCTGCGGCCAGTCGAGGCGGGCGCGCCAGTGCCAGTGGTCGCCGCTCTTCTCGGCGGCGGCGTTGAGGCTGAAGGCGATGTCCTTGCCGGCGAGCTCGCCCTCGCGGCTGGCGAAGGCAAGATCCTGCGCGGACAGATCGAGCAGCGCGCGATCGCCCTCGACGCGCAGGGCCAGGTCGATGCGCCCCTCCGGCTGCCAGCCGCGCAGCCGCTTGACGAGCGGCGAGAAGGCAACGACATCGACGCCGCGCAGGGTGAAATCGAGGAAGCCGTCGGCGCGCCAGGCGAGGCTGAACGGCAGCGACGGCCGATTGACGCCGCGCTCGTCCTCGCGGCGCAGGCTGCCCTCCGGGCAGTCGAGGCGCCGGCCATCGAAATAGAAGCCGGAGCAATGCAGCCGCAGCGCCCGGTATTCGGTGCCGGCGACGAACAGCCGGCCGAGGCGGATGTCGGCCTCGCCGCGCCGCGCCGCGTCGAGGCTGACGCTGACGCCGTCGGCCTCGAAGGCGGCATGGCGAATCGAGCCGAGCGTGAGGGTGAGCTGCGCCGCGCCGCCCGTGCCGGCGGCCAGGCACAGGCCGAGCAGAAGGCTAAGCCGGAAAAACACCAGTCGAAAGATAGCGGTCGCCGCGGTCGCAGACGATGGTGACGATCACCGCGTTGCTGACCTGCCCGGCCACGCGCAGCGCCACCGCCATGGCGCCGCCGGAGGAAATGCCGGCAAACAAGCCTTCCTCGCGCGCCAGGCGCCGCGTCGTCTCCTCGGCGTCGGCCTGGCTGACATACTCGAGGCGGTCGACGCGGTCCTTGTCGTAGATCTTCGGCAGGTAGGCCTCCGGCCACTTGCGGATGCCGGGGATCTGCGCTCCCTCCTCGGGCTGGCAGCCGATGATCTCGATTTTCGGGTTCTTCTCCTTGAAGAAGCGCGAGCAGCCCATGATGGTGCCGGTGGTGCCCATGCTGGAGACGAAGTGGGTGATCTTCCCGCCCGTGTCGCGCCAGATCTCCGGGCCGGTGCCCTCGTAGTGGGCGAGCGGATTGTCCGGGTTGCCGAACTGGTCGAGCATGATGCCCTTGCCCTCGGCGACCATCTTGTCGGCGACGTCGCGCGCCATTTCCATGCCGCCCTTCTGCGGTGTCAGCACGATCTCGGCGCCGAAGGCGCGCATGCTCTGGCGCCGCTCGACGGAGAGGTGCTCGGGCATGATCAGCACCATGCGGTAGCCGCGCATGGTCGCCGCCATGGCCAGGGCGATGCCGGTGTTGCCGCTGGTGGCCTCGATGAGCGTGTCGCCGGGCCGGATCTCGCCGCGCTTCTCGGCATGCAGGATCATCGACAGCGCGGGGCGGTCCTTCACCGAGCCGGCCGGGTTGTTGCCCTCCAGCTTGGCCAGGATGACGTTGCCGCGCCGCTCGCCCTGCGCGCCGGGCAGGCGCTTCAGGCGCACCAGTGGGGTGTTGCCGACGAAGTCCTCGAGAAATTCATTCATGCTTCAGCCTGTCCTCGACGTAGCGCGCCACGCCTTCCTCGACGCTCAGGAAGGGGTCGCCGTAGCCCGCCCCGCGCAGCAGCGAGACGTCGGCCTCGGTGTAGCTCTGGTACTTGCCCCTGAGCGCTTCGGGAAAGGCGATGTATTCGATCATGCCGCGCGCGCGCAGTTCCGCCAGCGGCAGCGGCGCCTCGCCGTCGGCGGCGCGGCAGGCATTCACCGTCGCCACGGCGACGTCGTTGAAGGTCTGCGCGCGGCCGCTGCCGACGTTGTAGATGCCGGAGGCGCCGGAATCGAGGAAATGCAGGTTCACCTTCACCACGTCGTCGATGTGGATGAAGTCGCGCCGCTGCTCGCCGTCGGCATAGCCGTCGCAGCCCTCGAACAGCTTCACCTTGCCCTCGGCGCGGTACTGGTTGAAGAAGTGGAAGGCCACCGAGGCCATGCGGCCCTTGTGCGCCTCGCGCGGGCCGTACACGTTGAAATAGCGGAAGCCGGCGACCTGGGCGTGAAAGTCAGTCTCGGCCAGACGGCGGCGCACGATCTGGTCGAAGAGGAACTTCGAATAGCCATAGACGTTGAGCGGCGCCTCGCATTCGCGCGATTCACGGAAGACGCCGCCGGCCCCGTATACCGAGGCCGACGAGGCGTACAGGAAGGGCACCTCCTGGTCGAGGCAGAAATCGAGCAGCTCGAGCGAATAGCGGAAGTTGTTGTCCATCATGTAGCGGCCGTCGCTCTCCATGGTGTCGGAGCAGGCGCCCTGGTGCAGCACGGCCTCGACGGCGCCGTCCAGCTCTCCCGCCGCCAGCACCTCGACGAACTCGTTCTTGTCGAGATAGTCGGCGATTTCGCAATCCACCAGGTTGCGGAACTTGTCGGCCTTGGCGAGGTTGTCGACGGCGATGATCTTGGTGACGCCGCGCGCGTTGAGCGCCTTCACCAGGTTCGAGCCGATGAATCCGGCGGCGCCGGTCACGATGGTGTGCATGTCGTTCTTCCGTTCGTCAAAGGGCGGCGCGCAGTTCCTCGAGCGTCGCCACGGCGGTGCCGAGCTTGCCGACGACGATGCCGGCGGCGCGATTGGCCAGGCGCATCGCGGCGGGCAGGTCGGCCCCGCTCGCCAGCATCACCGCCATGGCGGCGATGACGGTGTCGCCGGCCCCGCTCACATCATAGACCTCCCTGGCCTGGGCGGGTTCATGCAGCGCCTGGCCGTCGCGGAAGAGCGTCATGCCCTCCTCGCTGCGCGTCACCAGCAAGGCTGCCAGGCCAAGCTCGCGCAGGAGCGCGCCGGCCCGCGAGGCGAGATCGCCCTCGTCCTGCCAGCGGCCGATCACCTGGCGCAGCTCGGCGCGGTTCGGCGTCAGCAGCGTGGCGCCGGCATAGCGGGCAAAGTCCTCGCCCTTCGGATCGGCCAGCACCGGCTTGCCGGCGGCGCGCGCCAGCTGGATCATCTCGCCGATGTGGGCGAGGCCGCCCTTGCCGTAATCGGAGAGGATGACGGCGTCGCAATGCGGCAGCTGCCGCTCGTACTCGGCCAGCTTGGCGCGCAGCACCTCGTGCGCCGGGCTGCTCTCGAAATCGATGCGCAACAGCTGCTGCTGGCGGCCGATCACGCGCAGCTTGATGGTGGTCGACAGCTCGGCGTCCTCGTGCAGGCTGGCGGCGATGCCCTCGGCCGCCATCAGGCGCGCCAGCGACTGGCCGGCCTCGTCGGCGCCAACCACCGAGAGCAGGACGGCCTTGGCTCCCAGCGCGACGCAATTGCGCGCCACGTTGGCGGCGCCGCCGGGGCGCTCCTCGGTGCGCTCGACCTTGACCACCGGTACCGGCGCCTCGGGCGAGATGCGGCTGACCTCGCCGAACCAGTAGCGGTCGAGCATGACGTCGCCGACGACGAGGATGCGGGCCGTGGACGTCTCCGGCAGGGCGAGTTCTTTCATCAGCCTCTTCCGATGGCAAAATAGCGGAAACCGCCGGCGCGCATCTGCGCCGGATCGTAGAGGTTGCGCCCGTCGAAGACCCGCGGCGTCTTCAGGCGGCGCTTCATGTCCGCGAAATCCGGGCTCCTGAATTCCTTCCACTCGGTGACGATCACCAGCGCATCGGCGCCGTCGAGGGCCGCCATCGGCGATTCGGCGTAGGCGAGGCGCGGCTCGGCGCCGAAGACGCGCCGGGCCTCCTCCATCGCCGCCGGGTCGTAGACGCACAGCGTGGCGCCGCGCGCCAGCAGCCCGGCGGCCAGCGCACGGCTGGGCGCCTCGCGCATGTCGTCGGTGTTGGGCTTGAAGGCCAGGCCCCAGAGGGCGAAGCGGCGGCCGGACAGGTCCTCGCCGAATTCGGCGGCGATCTTGCGGCCGAGCACGCCTTTCTGGAATTCGTTGGCCTCCTCCACCGCCGCCAGCACGCGCAGGGCGCTGCCCGCCTCGGCCGCCGTGCGGTTGAGCGCCCGCACGTCCTTCGGGAAGCAGGAGCCGCCGTAGCCGCAGCCGGGATAGAGGAACTGGTAGCCGATGCGCGGGTCGGAGCCGATGCCCTGGCGCACCAGCTCGATGTCGGCGCCCAGTTTCTCCGCCAGGTTGGCCAGCTCGTTCATGAAGGAAATGCGCGTCGCCAGCATGGCGTTGGCGGCGTACTTGGTCAGCTCGGCGGAGCGCACGTCCATGACGATGAGCCGCTCGTGGCTGCGCTGGAAGGGGGCGTAGAGCTGGCGCATCAGCTCGATCGCCCGCGCCTCCTCGGCGCCGACGATGATGCGGTCCGGGCGCATGAAGTCCTCCACCGCGGCACCTTCCTTGAGGAATTCCGGATTGGAGACGACGCTGAAGTCGGTCTTCAGGCCGCGCGCCGCCAGTTCCCCGGCGACCGCGGCGCGCACCGTGTCGGCGGTGCCGACCGGCACGGTCGACTTGTCCACGATCACCCGGTAGCCGCCCATGTGCCGGCCGATGGAGCGCGCCGCCGCGACGACGTACTGCAGGTCGGCCGAGCCGTCCTCGTCGGGCGGCGTGCCCACGGCGATGAACTGCAGCAGGCCATGATCGACCGCCTCCGCCACGTCCGTGGTGAAGCGCAGGCGTCCCGCCGCGCGGTTGCGCGCGACCATCTCCTGCAGGCCCGGCTCATGGATCGGCATGCCGCCGGCGTTGAGGACGCGGATCTTCTCCGCGTCGAGATCGAGGCACAGCACGTCGTTGCCCACCTCGGCAAGGCAGGTGCCGCTGACCAGGCCGACGTAGCCGGTGCCGATGACGGTGATCTTCATGTCGCGCTCGCCGGGCCGCCCCGCGCTAACGCGGGGTATTGGGCGCACCCCCACCCATCCTCCCCCGCCCCAAGGCGGGGGATGGGGGGTGGGGGGCAATTTATCCCCGCAAGGGATAGCGCAGCTATCCCCCTTCCTCGGGAAGGGGGGGCGGGGGGGATGGGGGTGTGCGTGCTCATGGCATCAAATCGAACTCTTCCGTCCGCTTCGGCGGATAACTCTCCCACGCCCCGCAGCCCGGGCAGCGCCAGTAGAACTGCCGCGCCTTGAAGCCGCAGCCGTCGCAGCGGTAGCGCGCCACCTTGCGCGTGTGGTTGTGGATCAGGTTCTTGATCAGCTCGAGGTCGCCGCGGCGCTCGGGCGGCGCCACCAGGATCTGCGCCTCCAGCAGCTTGTCCAGTCCGAGCAGGGTCGGATTGCGCCGCAACTCGTCGCGCACCATCTGATAGGCGGCCTCCGGACTTTCGTCCTCGAGCGCCCACTGGAACGCCGCATCGAGCAGGTCGAGCGAAGGATGCTGGGCGAGATAGCCGCGCAGCAGCTGCAGCCCCTGCTCGCTGCGCCCCAGCTTGCGATAGGCCTCCATCAGCCTGGTGGCGGCCAGCGCGATATAGACCGGATTCTGCTGCTCGATGCGCTTCCAGGCCTCGATCGCATTCTCCCATTCGCCGGCGGCGGCATGCAGGTCGCCGAGCAGAATGGTGGCGCGTACCGACTTGCGGTGCGTTGCCAGCGCCTCATCGAGGAGCTTGCGTGCTTCGACCGGCCGGGAATTGTTGATCTCGGCGGCGGCCAGTTCGCAATAGAAGTTGGCGATTTCCTTCTGCCACAGGTGGCCGGAGTGGTCGGGCAGCTGCTGCGCGATATCGATGGCCTTGCGCCATTCCTTTTCCTGCTGGTAGATCTCGAGGAGAAAATTCAGGGCCGTCTCGTTCAGGCTGGAGTCGCGCAGACCGAGGAAGATATCCTCGGCGCGGTCGAGCAGGCCGGCCTTGAGATAATCGTGCCCCAATTCAGCCAGGGCCTGCAGGCGCGGCTCATCCCGCAACCCCTCGCGCTCGACGAGGTTCTGATGCATGCGGATGGCCCGATCGGTCTCGCCGCGGCGGCGAAACAGGTTGCCCAGGGCGAAGTGCAGCTCGACCGTCTCGGAGTCCACCTTGGCGGCCTCCAGGAAGGCGTCGATGGCCTTGTCGGGCTGCTCGTTGAGCAGGAAGTTGAGTCCCTTGAAATAGGACTTGGGCAGGGCGCGCGACTCGCGGACGACATGCCGGATGTCCACCCGCGCCGCCATCCAGCCGAGAGCGAAAAACAGCGGAATCGCCAGCAGCCACCACAGTTCGAATTCCATAGCCGGCCTTGTTCTTTTTGTCCTGGAGGCCTATTTCGGCCGCCCCCCCGACTCCAGTTCCTGCCTCAGGCGAATGAGCTCCCGGCGCTGCCGCAGGAACGTCCCCAGCGCGGCCGACAGGCCGGCCACCGCACCGACCGCGAAGAATAGCAGCATGACGGCGACCAGCGGCAGCGGCCAGGCGGCATCGAAGAAGAAATGCAGCGTCACCGTGCCGCTGTTCTTCACCGCGAAGCCGAGCAGCACGATGAACAGCACGATCCGCAGCAGCCAGACCAGATATTTCATGTCTTCACGCCCGGCACATCCGGCCGGGTACGCCTAAAAAAAGGGCGGCATCGCCGACGCCGCCCGATTCCTCGAGGCCCTTGAATCGGCCGCGGACGGTCAATCGAGCTGGTCTACGCGCTCGCGCAGTTCCTTGCCCGCCTTGAAGTGCGGCACGTGCTTCTCGGGCACCTGCACCTTCTCGCCCGACTTCGGGTTGCGCCCGATCCGCGGCGGCCTGTAGTTCAACGCAAAGCTGCCGAAGCCGCGAATCTCGATGCGATCGCCGCGGGTGAGCGCGGCGGTCATGGCATCGAGAATCATCTTGACGGCGTAATCGGCATCCTTGGCGACCAGCTGCGGGAAGCGTCCCGCCAGTTTCGCGATGAGTTCCGACTTCGTCATGTTCGCCTGATGAGGTTATTGCTGGGAGCCGCCGAGCTTGGCCTTCAGCAGGGCGCCGAGGTTGGTCGTGCCGCTGGAGGCGGACGATTCGCTCTGCAGCTTCTGCATGGCCTCGTTCTGCTCGGCCTGGTCCTTGGCCTTGATCGACAGGTTGATCGAGCGCGATTTGCGATCGACGTTGATGATCATGGCGTCAAGGGTATCGCCTTCCTTGAGCACGGTGCGCAGGTCCTCGACGCGCTCGCGGGCGGCCTCGGAGGCGCGCAGGTAGCCCTCGACCTCGTCGGACAGCTGCACCACCGCGCCGCGCGCGTCGACGCTCTTCACCGTGCCCTTGACGACGCTGTTCTTGTCGTGGGTGGCGATGAAATTGGTGAACGGGTCGCCTTCGAGCTGCTTGATGCCCAGCGAGATGCGCTCGCGCTCGACGTCGATGGCCAGCACCACCGCCTCGACCTCGTCGCCCTTCTTGAAATTGCGCACGGCCTCCTCGCCGGTCGCCGACCAGGACAGGTCGGAGAGATGCACCAGGCCGTCGATGTTGCCGGGCAGTCCGATGAAGATGCCGAAGTCGGTGATCGACTTGATCTGGCCGCGCACCTTGTCGCCCTTCTTGTGGTTCATCGAGAACTCGTCCCACGGGTTCGGCAGGCACTGCTTCATGCCCAGCGAGATGCGGCGGCGGTCCTCGTCGATCTCGAGGATCATCACCTCGACCTCGTCGCCCAGCTGGACGACCTTGGACGGATGCACGTTCTTGTTGGTCCAGTCCATCTCGGAGACGTGCACCAGGCCCTCGATGCCCTGCTCGACCTCGACGAAGGCGCCGTAGTCGGTGAGATTGGTAACCTTGCCGAACAGGCGCGTGCCCTGAGGGTAGCGGCGCGAAATGCCGACCCACGGATCCTCGCCGAGCTGCTTCAGGCCGAGCGAGACGCGGTTCTTTTCCTGGTCGAACTTCAGCACCTTGGCCGTCACCTCGTCGCCGACATTGAGGACTTCCGAGGGATGGCGCACGCGGCGCCAGGCCAAGTCGGTGATGTGCAACAGGCCGTCGATGCCGCCGAGGTCGACGAAGGCGCCGTAGTCGGTGATGTTCTTGACGATGCCCTTGACGACGGTGCCTTCCTTCAGGTTGGCGAGCAGTTGTTCGCGCTCCTCGCCGGCGGAAGCCTCCAGCACGGCGCGGCGCGAGACGACGACGTTGTTGCGCTTGCGGTCGAGCTTGATGACCTTGAATTCGAATTCCTTGTTCTCGTAGGGCGTGGTGTCCTTGACCGGGCGGACATCCACCAGCGAGCCGGGCAGGAAGGCGCGGATGCCGTTGGTCATGACCGTCAGGCCGCCCTTCACCTTGCCGTTGATGACGCCCTTGACCAGGGCGCCTTCGTTGAGGGCCTTCTCCAGGTCGTTCCAGGCGGCGATGCGCTTGGCCTTCTCGCGCGACAGGCGCGTTTCGCCGTAGCCGTCCTCGAGCATCTCGATGGCGACGCTGACATAGTCGCCCGGCTGGGCCTCGACCTCGCCGCGGTCGTTGCGGAATTCATTGATGTCGATGAAGCTCTCTGACTTCAAGCCGGCGTTGACGACGACGAAGTTCTGGTCGATGCGGACGACCTCGGCGGTGATCACTTCACCGGCACGCATCTCCTGGCGCGACAGGCTTTCTTCGAAGAGGGAGGCAAAACTTTCCGTGTTGGAGGCGGGAGTAGTGGCAGCTGCAGTGGACATAAAGTTATAAACCTAACGCCGGCCAAAAAGGGTCGGCTCTTGTAAGTTGAACATCGCCGCAAAAAAAACCGCACGCTGTTGCAGGGCAATCCTGCATCAACCCTACCGTCGATTGACCCGCCCGGCGGGCGGCTCCGGCAGTGCCGTCGTCTTCGCGACACCTTCGCTTGCGGGCGTCTCCCTTCAGGAGCGCGCCGCAGCTTTCGGCAAACGTTGCCTGGCCCGTTCGATCACCCAGTCGACGGCTTCATCGACCGTCATCGCCGTGGTGTCGAGCAGCTCGGCATCCGCGCATTTCCGCAGGGGGGCGACCGCCCGCGCGCTGTCGCGCGCATCGCGTTCGCGGAGATCCTGCAAAAGGGTGTCAATGCTAGCAGACATTCCTTTGTCGATCAACTGTTTATGGCGCCGATCGGTGCGTGCCTCGGCAGTCGCCGTGAGGAACACCTTGAGGGGGGCATCGGGGAACACCACCGAACCCATGTCGCGCCCTTCGGCGACGAGGCCCGGCGACTGCCGGTAGGCGCGCTGGCGCCCGAGCAAGGCTTCCCGCACGGCCGGGACTGCGGCCACCTTGGAGGCGCCGGCCGAACAGGCCTCGCTGCGGATGGCCTCGGCGGCCTCCTCGCCGCCGAGCAGGATGCGGCCGCCTTCGAAGGTCGCCGGCAGGGTCTCGGCGATGCGCGCCAGCGCGTCCCCGTCTTCCAGGGACACGCCGGCGCGTATCGCGGCCAGAGCCACCAGGCGATAGAGGGCGCCGCTGTCGAGGTAGTGAAAGCCCAGCGCTTCCGCCACCCGTGCCGCCACCGTGCCCTTGCCCGAAGCCGAGGGGCCGTCGATGGCGATCACCGGCGCCACCAGTCCGGCGAAGCGTTCGAAATACTCGGGGAAGGTCTTGTTTACGCACTTCGGATCGTTGATGCGCACCGGCACACCGCCCAGGCAGGCCAGGGAAAAGCACATCGCCATGCGATGGTCGTCGTAGGTGTCGATGCTGGCGTTCGGGACGAAAGTCAATCCCCCGGACACGGCGATGTCATCCGCCCCCTCCTCCACCGTCGCGCCGAGCTTGCGCAATTCGGTCGCCATGGCGGCGATGCGGTCGGTTTCCTTGACCCGCCAGCTGGCGATGTTCGTCAAGCGTGTCCTGCCCTCGGCGAACAGCGCCGCCACGGCCAGGGTCATGGCGGCGTCCGGAATGTGGTTGCAGTCGAGCTCGATGGCCCGCAGGCGGCCGCCGGCCGGCGCCCGCGCTTCGATCCAGTTCGGGCCCATCTCGATGCGCGCGCCCATCGCCGCCAACGCCTCGGCGAAGCGCACGTCGCCCTGGATGCTGTCCCGCCCGACGCCCTCGACGCGCACCGGGCCGCCGGCAATCGCCCCGGCCGCCAGGAAATACGAGGCGGCGGAAGCGTCGCCCTCGACGAACACCGTGCCGGGACTGCGGTAGCGCGTCCCGGCCGGTATGTGGAAGGCGCGCCAGCCGTCGCGCTCGACGGCGACGCCGAAGCGCGCCATCAGCTTGAGGGTGATGTCGATGTAGGGCTTGGAGATGAGTTCGCCCGCCACCTCCACCGTCGCGCCGGCGCCGGTCGTCGGCAGGGCCATCAGCAGCGCGGTGAGGAACTGGCTGGAAGCTTCGCCGCGCACCGTGACCCGGCCACCGGCCTTGATCGCTGCCGGTTGGATTTCCAGCGGCGGAAAACCTTCGTTGCCGAGATAGCGGATGTCGGCGCCGATCTGGCGCAGGGCATCCACCAGGTCGCCGATCGGCCGCTCGTGCATGCGCGGCACGCCCGTGAGGCGATAATCGCCGCCGGCAAGCGCCAGCGCCGCCGTCAGCGGGCGGAAGGCCGTGCCGGCGTTGCCGAGGAACAGCTCGGCCTGCTTGACCGGGAACAGGCCGCCGGCGCCGCGCACGATGAAATCGTTGCCCTCTCCGCGGCGCCAGTCGATGCCGAGCGCACGCAGCGCCTCGAGCATGCGCTCGACGTCGTCGGACACCAGCAGGTCGCGGATGTCGGTCTCGCCCTCGGCCAGGGCGGCAAGCAGCAGGAAGCGGTTGGAGATGCTCTTCGAGCCGGGCAGTCGCACCGTGCCTGCCGCGAATGTCGCCGGAGCGAGGTCGAGAAACTCCATCAGGACAGTTTGCCCTCGGCCCAGGCGCGGCGCACGGTGCGCGCCTCGTCGAAGACCGCCTCCAGCGCGGCGGCGTCACCGGCAAGCAGCGCCCGGCGCAATTCGTCGAGCTGGCGCTGGTACTGCTCCAATTCACCGAGCAGGGCTTCCCGGTTGGCGATGCAGATGTCGCGCCACATCTCGGGATGGCTGGCGGCGATGCGGGTGAAGTCGCGGAAGCCGCTGGCGGCGAAGCGGAAGAACTCCTCGCGGTTCTCGCGCTGCGCCAGGTCGTGCACCAGGGCGAAGGACAGCAGGTGCGGCAGGTGGCTCACGGCGGCGAAGACCTGGTCGTGACGCGAAGGAGCCATTTCGTGCACCGTGGCGCCGCAGGCGGCCCAGGCGGCGCGTACGCGCGCGACCGCTTCGGCATCGTTCTCCGGCAGCGGCGTCAGCACCACTTTCCGGTCGACATAAAGGTCTGCCGTCGCCGCAGCCGCACCGCTGTTCTCGGCGCCGGCGATGGGGTGTGCCGGCACGAACCGCGCGAGATGCTGCGGCAAGAACCGGCGTACGGCGGCAACGACATCGCCCTTGGTGCTGCCGCCGTCGGTGATGACAACCCGGGATCCGAGATGCGGCGCCATCGCCTGCATCAGCGGCGGCATCTGGCCGACCGGCGTGGCGAGCAGGACAATATCGGCATTCTTCAGGGTGGCGGCATCGCAGGCGCCGACGCGGTCGATGAGACCGCGGCGCAGCGCCTCGTCGAGGGTGGCCCGGCTGCGGCCGATGCCGACCACCTCCCCCGCCATGCCGGTCCTTTTCAGGGCCAGCGCAAAGGAGCCGCCGATGAGGCCGACGCCAAAGACGACGATCTTGCCGAACCCGAGGCTCACGGATTATCCGGCCAGCGCCTTTTCCAGGGCTTCGAGGAAGCGCGCGTTCTCGCGTTCCAGGCCGATGGTCACGCGCAGGTGCTCGGGCAGCGCATAGCCGGCGATCGGGCGCACGATGACGCCCTGCTTCAAGAGCGCCTGGTTCACCCTGGCCGCATCGCCCGCCTTGAAGGTGACGAAGTTGCCGTGCGAAGGGATGTGCTCGAGGCCGAGTCGCTTCAGGCCGGCGACGATCTGCTCCATGCCGCGCCGGTTGTTGTCGTAGCTCTCGGCGATGAAGGCATGGTCGTCGAGCGCGGCGATGGCGCCGGCCAGCGCCAGGTTGTTCACGTTGAAGGGCTGGCGCACGCGGTGCATCAGGTCGGCGATCTCGGCGGTGGTGACGGCGTAGCCGACGCGCAGGCCGGCGAGGCCATGGATCTTCGAGAAGGTGCGCGTGACGACCAGGTTGGGGAATTCCTTCACCCAGGCCAGGGTGTCGACGCGGTCGGCCGGCGGCAGGTACTCGTTGTAGGCTTCATCCAGCACCACCAATACGTCCTTCGGCACCTGTTGCAGGAAAGCCTTCACCTGGGCGCCGGGCAGGAAGTTGCCGGTCGGGTTGTTCGGGTTGGCGATCCAGACGATGCGCGTGTCGGGCCGGATGGCGGCGCGCATGGCGTCGAGGTCGTGACCATAGTGCTTGGCCGGCACGACGATGCACTCACCGCCGGCCGACATCGTCGCCAGCGGATAGACGGCGAAGGCGTGCTTCGAGAACACCGAGGAGCGCCCCGGCGCGAGGAAGACGCGGGCGGCCAGGTCGAGCACGTCGTTGGAGCCGTTGCCCAGCACGATCTGCTCCATGCCGATGCCGAGCCGCTCCGACAATGCAGCGGTCAGGTCGAACTGGTCCGGATAGCGCTCGATCCCCTCCATGGCCGCCTGCATCGCCGCGCGCGCGCGCGGGCTCATGCCGAGCGGGTTCTCGTTGGAGGCCAGCTTGACGATCTTGTCGATGGGCAGGCCCATCTCCCGTGCCAGTTGGGTGATCGGTTTCCCGGGCTGGTAGGGTGAAATGGCGCGGATGTAGGGCGGTGCGTGTTCGGCGATGCTCATCATCGATTCTCCCTCGGTGGACTGCCTCTCCCCTTGTTCTTGGTCGGCCTCAGGCCACTGCGCTCGGATAGGAGCCTAGGACCTTGACGAAGGCGGCACGCTCGCGCAGCTCGGCAAAGGCCTTGGCCACCCGCTCCTCGCTCTGGTGGCCCTCGACGTCGACGTAGAAGACGTATTCCCACAGGCCGGTGCGCGAGGGCCGCGACTCGAACTTGCTCATCGACACGCCGTGGCGGGCCAGCGGTTCCAGCAGGGCGTACATCGCGCCGGCCTTGTTCTGCGAGGCGCAGACGATGGAAGTCTTGTCGCGGCCGGACGGGCCGGCGTCGTGCATGCCGACAACGAGGAAGCGCGTGGTGTTGTTCGGATCGTCCTCGATGTCGTGCGCCAGGCGGTTCAGGCCATAGCGGGCGGCTGCGGCCTCTCCCGCAATCGCGCAGGACTCCGCATCCTCGGCCGCCATTCGCGCCGCCTCGGCGTTGCTCGCCACCGGCACGCGCGGCAGCGTCGGCAAATTGCGGTTGAGCCACTCGTGGCACTGCGCCAGGGACTGGCTGTGCGAGTAAAGCCGCTTGACGTCCTCAAGGCGCTCCGCCCTGGAGAGCAGGTGCTGGTGGATGCGCAGCATGACCTCGCCGCAGATCCTGATCGGCATCTGCAGCAGCAGGTCGAGCGTGCGTCCGACAGCCCCTTCCGTGGAATTTTCCACCGGCACCACGCCGTAGTCGGCATGGCCTGCCTCGACGGCGCGGAAGACCTCGTCGATGGTGGACATCGCGGTGAAGTTCGGGGCGGAGCCGAAATGCTTCTTCGCTGCGCCTTCTGTAAAAGTACCCTCGGGGCCGAAATAGGCAATGCGCAGCGGTTGCTCCAGCGCCAGGCAGGCCGACATGATCTCGCGGAAGATATGCCATACCGTTCCGTCGGTCAGGGGCCCCTGGTTGAGCCCGGTGATGCGCCGCAGGACCTGCGCCTCGCGCTCGGGACGATAAACCACTGCGCCCCCCTTGACACGACCGATTTCGTGGGCGATTTCGGCGCGGCGCGAAAGACGCTGCAACACCTCCTCGTCGAGGCGGTCGATCTCCGCCCTGAGCCGCTGCAGGTCCTCGCTCACCTGACGCTCACGCCGGCAGGTAGCGCACGGTCAGCACGCCCTCGATGCCGGAGATGGAATCGATCACCGCCTGGGAGGCGGCGCTGTCCACATCCACCAGGGTATAGGCGATGTCGCCGCGCGATTTGTTCACCATGTTGTGGATGTTGAGGTTGGCCTTGGCCAGCGCCGTGGAGATCTGACCGACCATGTTCGGCACGTTGGCGTTGACGATGGCGATGCGGAAGCCCGACTCGCGCGGCATCACGGTGTTGGGAAAGTTCACCGCGTTCTGCACGTTGCCGTGCTCGAGGTAGTCGCGCACCTGGTCGGCCACCATCGCCGCGCAGTTGTCTTCCGCCTCGCGCGTCGAGGCGCCCAGGTGCGGCAGGGCCACCACATGAGGATGGTTGTTGACATGCGGGCTGGGGAAATCGCAGACATAGCAGCCGAGCTTCTTCGCTTCCAGGGCCGCCAGCACGGCCGCCTCGTCCACCACCCCTTCGCGCGAGAAATTCAGCAGCACGGCGCCGTGGCGGACATGCTCCAGCGACTGCTCGTTGACCATCTTGCGCGTGGCGTCCACCAGCGGCACGTGCAGGCTGACGAAGTTCGCGTTCTTCAGCACCTCGCCGACGCTGTGCGCCTTTCTCACCTGAGAAGGCAGGCTCCAGGCGGCATCCACGGTGATATCCGGGTCGTAGCCCATGACGTTCATGCCGAGCTTGATGGCGGCATCCGCCACCAGGCAGCCGATCTTGCCGAGGCCGATGACGCCGAGCGTGTGGCCGGCCAGCTCGTAGCCGGCGAAGTTCTTCTTGCCGTCCTCGACCTTCTTCTCCATCTCCGGGTCTTTCGGGTCGAGGGCGGAGACGAAGCGCATGGCGCCGGTAAGGTTGCGCGCCGCCAGCAGCATGCCGGCGATCACCAGCTCCTTCACCGCGTTGGCATTGGCGCCCGGCGCATTGAAGACCGGCACGCCGCGCCCGCTCATTGCCTTGACCGGGATGTTGTTGGTGCCGGCGCCGGCACGGCCGATGGCGCACACCGAGGCCGGGATGTCCATCTTGTGCATGTCCGCCGATCGCACCAGGATGGCGTCCGGCGCTGCGACGTCCTTGCCGACTGTGTACTGCTCGGCAGGCAGGCGCTTCAGGCCGGCCTGGGAAATCTGGTTGAGCACCAGTATCTGGAAGTTCTTAGCCATGCTTCGCCTCGAATTCCTTCATGTAGTCGACCAGCGCCCTGACGCCCTCGACCGGCATCGCGTTGTAGATCGAGGCGCGCATGCCGCCGACGGAGCGGTGGCCCTTCAACTGGATCATGCCGCGCGCCTTGGCGCCCTTGAGGAATTCCTCGTCGAGCTCGGCCTTCTTCAGGGTGAACGGCACGTTCATCAGCGAGCGGTCGGCCTTGGCGACCGGGCTGACGAAGAACCGGCTCTGGTCGAGGAAGGCGTAGAGCAGCGCCGCCTTGTCGCGGTTGTGCCTTTCCATCGCCGCCAGGCCGCCCTGCTGCTTCAGCCACTGGAACACCAGGCCGGCGATGTAGATGCCGTAGGTGGGCGGCGTGTTGTACATCGATTCGTTCTCGGCATGTGTCTTGTAGTCGAGCATCACCGGGGTCTTCGGCAGCACCTGGCCGATCAGATCCTCGCGGACGACGATGATGGTCAGGCCGGCCGGGCCGATGTTCTTCTGCGCCCCGGCGTAGATGAGGCCGTACTTGCCAACCTCCACCGGCTTGGAAAGGATGTTGGAGGACATGTCGCATACCAACGGCACGTCGCCGGTCTGCGGGAGCCAATGGAATTCCACGCCGCCGATGGTCTCGTTGGCGGTGTAGTGAACGTAGGCGGCGTCCTGGGAGAGTTTCCAGCCGGCCTGGGCCGGGGCATAGGTGAAGTTCTTGTCCTCGCTCGAGGCGACGACGTTCACCTGGCAGTACTGCTTGGCCTCCTTGATCGCCTTCTTGGCCCATTCGCCCGTATGCACGTAATCGGCGCTCGCCTTCCCGCGCAGCAGGTTGATCGGGATCATGGCGAACTGCAGGCTGGCGCCGCCCTGCAGGAAGAGCACCTTGTAGTTGGCGGGAATCGCCATCAGTTCGCGCAGGTCGGCCTCGGCCTGGGCGGCGATGCTCATGAACTCCTTGCCGCGGTGGCTCATCTCCATGACCGACTGGCCGCTGCCGTGCCAGTCGAGCATTTCCTCCGCCGCCTGCTTGAGAACGGCTTCCGGCAGGGTCGCCGGGCCGGCGCTGAAATTGAATACGCGTGCCATTTCCTATTGCTCCTCGTCGGTCTCGATAACTTTTTCCATGCCGGCCAGCTTGGTGCCGTCATCCAGGTTGATCAGCGTGACGCCCTGCGTCGAGCGGCCCATCTCGCGGATGTCCTGCACCAGGGTGCGGATCAGCACGCCGCCCGTGGAAATCAGCATCAGCTCGTCCGTGTCGCCGACCAGTACGGCGCCGATCAGCTTGCCGTTGCGATCTGAAGTCTGGATGGCGATCATGCCCTTGGTGCCGCGGCCGTGGCGGGTATATTCGGCGATCGCCGTGCGCTTGCCGAAGCCGTTCTCGGTGGCCGTCAGCACGCTCTGCCCCTCGCCCTTGGCGACCAGCATGGAGATCACGCTCTGCGCCGGATCGAGCAGCATGCCTCGCACGCCGCGCGCCTCGCGGCCCATCGGCCGCACATCCTCCTCGGCAAAGCGCACCGCCTTGCCGGCGTCGGAGAACAGCATCACATCGTACTCGCCGTCAGTAATGGCCACGCCGATCAGGTGGTCGCCCTCGTCGAGGTCGACGGCGATGATGCCAGCCTTGCGCGGGTTGGTGAAGGACGACAGCGGCGTCTTCTTCACGGTGCCGCCCATCGTCGCCATGAAGACGTAGTGGCCCTCGTCGAACTCCTTCACCGGCAGCACCGCGGTAATCTTCTCGCCCTCGGCGAGCGGGAAGAGGTTGACGATGGGCTTGCCGCGGCTGGTCGAGGAGCCTTCCGGCACCTCGTACACCTTCAGCCAGTAGACGCGGCCGCGGTTGGAGAAACAAAGGATGTAGTCGTGCGTGTTGGCGACGAACAGGCGGTCGACGAAATCATCCTCCTTCATGGCCGCCGCCTGGCGGCCGCGGCCGCCGCGGCGCTGGGCGCGGTAGTCGGCCAGCGCCTGGCGCTTGAAGTAGCCGCCGTGGGAAAGGGTGACGACGACGTCGGCCGGGGTGATCAGGTCTTCCAGGCAGAGGTCCTCGGCGTTCACCACGATCTCCGAGCGACGGGCGTCGCCGAACTGCTCGCGGATAGCCCGCAGCTCGTCGCCGATGATGCGGGTGATGCGCGCGGGATTGGCCAGGATGTCGAGCAGGTCGGCGATCTGCTCCATCACCTCCCGGTATTCCGACAGAATCTTGTCCTGTTCGAGGCCGGTCAGGCGCTGCAGGCGCAACTCGAGAATAGCCTGGGCCTGGGCGTCGGACAGGCGATAGCCCTGTCCGAACAGGCCGAACTCGGGCGACAGCCCCTCGGGCCGCGAGGACTGCGCATTGGCGCGCGCCAGCATCGCCTCGACCAGGGTCGAGCGCCAGGTGCGCGCCATCAGCTCGCGCTTGGCCTCGGGCGGCGCCGGCGCCGCCTTGATGAGGGCAATGATCTCGTCGACATTCGACAACGCGACCGCCAGACCCTCCAGGATATGGCCCCGTTCGCGCGCCTTGCGCAGCTCGAACACGGTGCGCCGCGTCACCACCTCGCGGCGGTGGGCCAGGAAAGCGTCGAGCATCTCCTTCAGGTTGAGCAGGCGCGGCCGGCCGTCAACCAGGGCCACCATGTTCACCCCGAAGGTGTCCTGCAGCTGCGTCATCTTGTAGAGGTTGTTGAGCACCACCTCGGGCACTTCGCCGCGCTTCAGCTCGATGACCACGCGCATGCCGGACTTGTCGGATTCGTCCTGGATGTGCGAGATCCCCTCCAGCTTCTTCTCGTTCACCAGCTCGGCGATGCGCTCCAGCAGCGACTTCTTGTTCACCTGGTAGGGCAGCTCATCGACGATGATGGCCTGCTTGTTGCCTTTTTCCAGATCCTCGAAGTGCGTGCGCGCGCGCATGACGATGCGGCCGCGGCCAGTGAGATACCCTTCGCGCACGCCGGCTGTGCCGTAGATGATGCCGGCGGTGGGGAAATCCGGCGCCGGAATGATCCCGATCAGGTCCTCAATGCCCAGTTCCGGGTGGTCGAGCAGGGCCAGGCAGCCGTCCACCACCTCGTTCAGGTTGTGCGGCGGGATGTTCGTCGCCATGCCAACGGCGATGCCCGAACTGCCGTTGATGAGCAGGTTGGGAATCTTCGCCGGCAGGATCAGCGGCTCGCGCTCGGAGCCGTCGTAGTTCGGCCCGAAATCGACGGTCTCCTTGTCGATGTCGGCCAGCAGTTCGTGGCCGATGCGTGCCATGCGGATTTCCGTGTAGCGCATGGCGGCGGCGTTGTCGCCGTCCACCGAGCCGAAGTTGCCCTGGCCGTCCACCAGCATGTAGCGCAGGCTGAAGTCCTGCGCCATGCGCACGATGGTGTCGTAGACCGCGGTGTCGCCATGGGGATGGTACTTGCCGATCACGTCGCCGACGATGCGCGCTGATTTCTTGTAGGCCTTGTTCCAGTCGTTGCCCAGCTCGTGCATGGCATACAGCACGCGCCGATGTACGGGCTTCAGTCCGTCACGCACATCCGGCAGCGCCCTGCCCTTGATCACGCTCATGGCGTAATCGAGGTAGGAATGCCGCATCTCCTCTTCGAGGCTGACCGGGAGGGTTTCTTTGGCGAATTGGATGGTCATCGAGCTGAGAACCGGAGACGGGAGGGAAATATCCCTGCCAAAAAGGTATAAGTTTATCATGCTCACCTTGGCCAAGGAGTCACCAGCCAAGCCCTATCCTCATTCAATTGTCGTTTCGACTACAAGTTGTAGGCCATTGGTTTTTGTGCTTAAATTCTAAAGACGAGTTGCCCGTGCCGGCTTGGCGTCCCGCCGGCAAACCATAACAATCACCAATCACATTGCCAGTGGAGGATGAACCCTTGAAACCCGCTAATCTGACCAATACCCTGCTTGCAGTCGCCCTCGGCCTGTCCGCCACGGTTGCAGGCGCACAAGTACCGAACAACGATGGCTACCTGTTCGACACGCGCGGACTTGTCGCCAAAAGCGGTTTCGGCCTGTGCTGGAAAACCACCCGCTGGACCCCGGCCATGGCCATCGCCGAATGCGATCCGGAACTGGTGAAAAAACCGGAACCTGCCGCTCCCGCCGCCCCTGCCGCTGCCCCGGCGAAGCCGAAAGCCTGCAACTTCACTTATTCCCTGCAGAACGATGCCACCTTCACCTTTGGCAAGGCCGATCTGAACGCGGCCGGCAAGGATCAACTCGACAAGAACGTGCTGGCAAAACTGGATAGCTGCGCCAGCGTCAAGCTGTTGCTGATTACCGGCCACACCGACCGCATCGGCGGCCACCAGGTCAACCAGAAGCTCTCCGAGAAGCGCGCCGACGCCGTCAAGGCCTACCTGGCCAGCAAGGGGGCCAAGGCGGATGCCGTCGAAACCATGGGCGCCGGCAAGACCCAGCCGGTGCCGGGCGTGAAATGCGACGACAAACTGCCGCGCAAGAAGCTCATCGAGTGCCTCGCGCCGAACCGTCGTGTCGTGATCGAAGTGCAGGGCCCGGCCAAATAAGCCAGCTCCGCAAACAAAACCCCGCCCTATTTCGGCGGGGTTTTTTTTACCCATGCCAGAACCGATCGACCTGCTGATCGAGCCGCGCTGGCTCATTCCGGTGGAACCCTGCGGCGTCGTGTTGGAAGACCATGCCGCCGCCGTATCGGACGGCAGAATCATCGACGTTCTGCCCAGCCATACCGCCCTGGAGCGCTACCGCCCGAAGCAGCGGATTCCCCTGCCCGGCCAGGTGCTTATCCCCGGCCTGGTCAACCTGCACACCCATGCAGCGATGGCACTGCTGCGCGGCATCGCCGACGACCTGCCGCTGATGGACTGGTTGAAAACGCGGATCTGGCCGGCCGAGGAAAGACATGTCTCCGCCGCCTTCGTGCGCGACGGCACAATGCTGGCTTGTGCGGAGATGCTGCGCGGCGGCGTCACCTGCTTCAACGACATGTATTTCTTCCCCGAGGCGGCAGCCGAAGCGGCACGAAGCATCGGCATGCGTGCCGTGCTCGGCATGGTCATCATCGAGTTTCCCACCGCTTATGCAACCGATGCGGACGACTACATCAGCAAGGGATTGTCTGCCCGCGACCGCCTGCGCAACGATCCCCTGATCTCTTTTTGCATGGCACCGCATGCGCCCTATACGGTTGCCGACAAGACCTTCGAGCGCATTGCCACCCTGGCGGCGCAACTCGACCTGTCGATCCATGTCCATTTGCACGAGACGCGGGGAGAAATCGAACAGGGCGTGGCCAAACATGGCGTCCGACCGTTGCAACGTCTGGCCCGTTTGGGCCTGCTCGGCCCGAATCTGATCGGTGTCCATGCCGTCCATCTCGACGATAACGAAATTAACCTACTGGCGGAGAACGGCTGCGCCGTGGCGCACTGTCCCACCTCGAACATGAAACTGGCCAGCGGCACTGCCCCCATTGCCAAGTTGGCCGGTCGTGGTGTGAGAGTGGGGCTCGGCACGGACGGGGCTGCCAGCAATAACCGCCTGGATCTGTTTCAGGAAATGCGACATGCGGGTCTGCTGGCCAAAGCCGCCACAGGCAATGCCGCTGTCCTTAGCGCACATGAATTATTGCGCATGGCCACTCTGAATGGTGCCGCTGCGCTCGGCATGGAAGGAACAATAGGTTCGATTCAGGCCGGCAAGGCGGCCGACTTGTGCGCGATTCGGCTCGACACCCTGGAAACTAGCCCCTGCTTCGACCCGGCCTCCCACCTCGTCTATGCCGCCGGTCGGGAGCATGTCAGCCATGTCTGGGTAAATGGCGCTCTACAGGTCGAAAATGGCCTGTTGCGGCAATGCGACACAAGCCGATTGCTTGACACTGTCAATTTGTGGCAAAATAAATTAACCGCTTGAACCGGCGATTCGATTTTGTTTACAGCCGGAACAAACGTGTTTTTAATAACTGCACTGTTTTGGCCGTTTCATCCACTCCATTTCGCACCGCATCGAGGGGGAATATGAACAAACAAATTTCGAAATTTGCACTCCTGGCGACCCTTGGTTTGAGCGCTACCGTCGCGCTTGCCCAAGTGCCGAACAACGACGGCTATCTGTTCGACACGCGTGGCGTTGTCGCCAAGAGCGGTTTCGGCCTGTGCTGGAAGACCACCCGCTGGACGCCCGCCATGGCCGTCGCCGAGTGCGATCCGGAACTGGTGAAAAAACCCGAGCCGGCGAAGCCCGCCGCCCCGGCCGCCACGCCGAAGCCCGCCGCCCAGAAGGTGACGCTGGCCGCCGATGCCCTGTTCGATTTCGACAAGGCCGTGCTGCGCCCCGAGGGCAAGGCCAAGCTGGACGACGTCACCGGCAAGCTGAAGGGCATGAAGCTGGAAGTCATCATCGCCGTCGGCCACACCGACCGCATCGGCTCCGACAATTACAACCAGAAGCTGTCGGAAAAGCGCGCAGAAGCCGTCAAGGCCTATCTGGTCGGCAAGGGTGTTGAGCCGAATCGCGTCTACACCGAGGGCAAGGGCGAGAAGCAGCCCGTCACCGGCGACAAGTGCGGCACAAGCGTCAAGAAGACGAAGAAACTCATCGAGTGCCTGCAGCCCGATCGCCGCGTGGAGATCGAGGTCATCGGCACCAAGTAATCCGGCCCCCGGCCAAGAAAAGCCCTGCTTCGGCAGGGCTTTTTTTTCGGCCGGCGCGACGGGAACGAATCGGCGATAATCGCGGCATGGAAACCGCGCAACGCAACGCCGACCAGGCCGAACTCGACAAGTTCAGCGAACTCGCCCACCGCTGGTGGGATCCCGAGTCAGAGTTCAAGCCCCTGCATGACATCAACCCCCTGCGCCTGGACTGGATCGACCGGGCGGTCGGCCTCGCCGGCAAGAAGGTGCTCGACGCCGGCTGCGGCGGCGGCATCCTGGCCGAATCGATGGCGACCCGCGGCGCCGCCGTGACCGGCATCGACCTCTCCGACAAGGCGCTCTCCGTCGCCAGACTGCACCTGCTGGAAAGTGGACAGCACGTCAGCTACCGAAAGATTTCAGCCGAGGAACTCGCTGACGAAAGCCCGGGCGACTTCGACGTCGTCACTTGTCTGGAGATGCTGGAGCACGTGCCTGACCCGGAGAGCACGGTACGGGCGTGCGCGCGGCTGGTTCGGCCGGGCGGAACGGTGTTCTTTTCGACCATCAACCGCAATCCGAAATCCTATCTGCTCGCGGTCATCGGCGCCGAATACATCCTCAACCTGCTGCCGCGCGGCACACACGACTACGCCAAGTTCATCCGCCCGGCCGAGTTGGCCCGCTATGCCCGCGCCGCCGGTCTGGCGGCGGAAGAAATCATCGGCATGACCTACAATCCGCTAGCCAAAACCTACGCGCTCGGCGCCGATACCGGCGTCAACTACCTCATGCGTTGCCGGCGCGATGATTGACACCGTTCTGTTCGACCTCGACGGAACGCTGGCCGATACCGCCGCGGATCTTGGCGCCGTGCTCAACCGCCTGCGCGGGGAAGCAGGACTGGCGCCCTTGCCGGCCGAAACCATCCGCCCCCATGTCTCCAAGGGCGTACGCGGACTTTTGAGCGTCGGCTTTGCCCTTGTCCCTGGCGACGGCCGCTATGCTGGCTTGCACCAGCGCTTCCTGGACTTCTATGGCGAATCGCCATGCGTGGCCACCCGCCTGTTCGAAGGCATGGCGGAATTGCTGGAACGCCTCGAGGCGGGTCGCCTCAGGTGGGGTATCGTCACCAACAAGACCAGCCGCTACACTCTCCCGCTGATGGAAGCCCTGGGCCTGGCTCGGCGGGCGGTCTGCATCGTCAGTGGCGACTCTTCACCTCGCCCGAAACCGGCCCCGGACCCCCTCCTCCTCGCCAGCACCATCGCCGGTGCAAATCCGGCACACTGTCTGTATGTCGGCGACGACCTGCGCGACATGCAGGCAGCCCGTGCTGCGGGCATGGGCGCCATCGCCGCCGCCTGGGGCTATCTGGGTGACGATCTGCCCCTTGAAGAATGGGGCGCCGACACCATCATTCAGACACCATCAGATCTTGCCGGGTTGCTTGGATAGCGCATGCTAGAATGGCTGCGTCGATGGAACTCCGGCGCGATCCGGTAGTCTATTTGCAAGTAGTTGCGCATCACACCGAATCCGGGGGCGACCTGGCTTCGACGTGGGTCGCGAAGCAGAGCAGTGCATGCCGAGGACCAGTCACCTCGCAAATCCATCTGGAAAACCACAAACGCCAACGACGAGCGTTTCGCTCTCGCCGCCTAAACCCGGCGAGCGCTGCACCGGACGGCTCACGGGCCGGGTCGGGCAACCGACAGCAGCGTCATTGACGTGAGATAAGGGTGCGTCTTGCCGTGAGGCGCACCACGAAAATTCAGCGGATCGCCTTGCAACAGCCCGCCGGTTGGCGGTTGCCGGGTTAAATCAAACAGCCAGGCTAAGCATGTAGGACTGCCTGTAGAGGGCTTGCGGACGCGGGTTCGATTCCCGCCGCCTCCACCAATACCCAAAATCCCAACCCTCATCGGTTGGGATTTTTTTTGCCCGTTCCCCCAGTGTTGGCGCGGTTTTCGGGCCTGGCCTCGCGAGCGCCACCCCTGCGAAGTCGGCGCTTTCG